>Ga0233439_10000397_pt1 | contig 66695 bp, 51 predicted proteins | sample SI_123_September_6_FD_182713 | JGI IMG/M metagenome (GOLD analysis project Ga0233439, IMG submission 182713) | Seawater microbial communities from Saanich Inlet, British Columbia, Canada - SI_123_September2016_100_MG | ecosystem: Environmental > Aquatic > Marine > Inlet | place: Canada: British... | reverse complement strand
AAATTAGCGATACAACCCCCTGCGGTGATGCCCGCAAAGAGCCCTGGGGCACCTCGCGGTTTGTTTTGGAAAATCAGATATAATCCTTCTATCGTTTATTCCCCTTATTCTATCATAATATCCCCCGCCTCGACCGAGCGCTGGCCAATGGCTTTCAGCTCTTCCAACGAAGTCTGTCCGTCGCCGTAGAGCTCGCAGACATAGTTGACTTCGAAAGTCGTGCCGGCGGGCGTGGGTGCTTCGCCACAGTTGTAATTGACGTGAATGTCGATATAGTTGCCACAGACGGAGTAGTGAAATTTGCGCTCGGTAGGTTGTGGGTTTTCGAAGAGGGCCAGCACATTGCCGCGGTCGGCAGGGTAGAGCGCGTAAAATAAGAACGGGTCGTCGCTGCCGCTGCCGCTACCGACGCTGAGATCGGGGCGGAAGTTCGGTTTGTAATGGGTGCGGTCGCGTTCAACGAAGAGCACCGCGTCGTGGAACCAGGTTTCGGGCAGTCGCGAAGGATAGGGGAAAATGTCGGAGAATTCGGCGTTTTGCGCGTCCCATCCTTCGACTACATCCATCTTCATTCTGACTTCCAGTCTGGGGCGTGGATGGTCAAAGGGGATACGTAACCAGGTCTCGGATTGCGCGCGTTGGTTGGGGTTCGTGGCGCAAAAATAGAGACTGACCGCGTCGGGGCCGTTTTCTTCAATGGAGAACGCGCGGACCTGGTTGAGGTAGTCGTGTTTGGAGATACCGCAGGATTTAAAAAAAGCCAAAGGCATTTCCCAAATCACCGGCTCTGTCTGGCGGTAATCGGTCAGGCGGTGGATCGCGCCGGAGAATAGGTCGAACTCCAATAGCGGGGCCTGTTGGTTTTTGCTGCTCCAGACCACGATATCGCGGTGGTTACCACCGCGTCGGTTGAGGTCGACGCCGGTGATCTCGCTTTGGTAGGTCGCTTGGATGCCGGGAATTTTGTCGATGCGGATTTCGGTGGGGTGCTCGGAGTGCAGTTGCGCCGAGATGATGCAATCGTCGATCGAGTCATTCTTGTGCGACATATCCATCGGCACGCAGATATCGTCGGTGAGTTCCCCCTCGGAAACAAGCTGCACGCGGGTCGGTTTGCCGTTGACGGTGGCACGGACTCCGCCGCGATGACGGGGGTCGGTCTTGCGGCGGAAGTAGCGCAGGCGAACGGTGCGTTGCTGTGGGTCGGGTGGGAAGACGATTGTCGCGCCCGTTGGGTCGGCCTGGCCAATCTCATAGGTGCCGTCCTCCTCGGTGTAACAACGAAAAGTTCCACCGTCGACGGTGGGTTCGAGCGGATGCTGCACGGCGTTTATCCGGCACTCGATATTTTTCTCGTCGTCGCTTAGCGAGGCCACGAGGGTCGCGGTAAAGGTGGCGTCGCTACCGTCTTTCGCCTCGACTAGGGCTTCGCGTAGCCAGGCGAAACGCGCGGTAGTTCCTTCCTCCCAGACCGAGGCGTAGATCGAGGCGGTATCGCCGTGGCAGGTCCAACCCATGCCGCCATGCGCCCATTGTTGCATGCCGCTGGGCCAGTGGGAGGCGTAAAAGGGAGGGATTGCACCGTGGTCGGAGCCCTGCCAGGCATGGCCTTCGTCACGAGCCCAGTACAGGGCGCAGAGGCCTTCGGAGCCTTCCAGGACCACCGAGCGTTCGGTCAATGCGTCACCGAAGGGGCGGGTGGCTTCGCCTTGTTTGTCGATGATTTCTGGACCGAGGCGCAGGCGGGTATAAGAAGTGTCGCCCTTGGTTTCTATAAAGGCGTCCTGGATCGGGCCGTGCCCGAGGCGGTCGATGATTTGCAGGTTGAAAGTGCAGTGTAGATCGCCCTCCGGGTAGAGCCAAATATCTTGGCGCCCGTCGCCGTGGTAGTGGCCTTCGTCATCGATTAAATCGAAGGCGACGCGCATGCCCAAACGCACGGCCCCCTCTTCGAGAAAGTGGAATTTGGGTTGTCGGTCGTTTTCCTGGAGGATGAGGACGGATTGATCGTAGTCGGGGCTGCCTGGCTCGGATCGACAGATCAGACGAATGCGGGCGGCGAAGGACAGAGCCTTGTGGGCGAGGCCCTGTTGGCGGTCGGCGCCATCGGTGCCGAAGGAGAGCGCGCCGCCTTCGGTCTTGGCCAAAGATATCGCCGTTTGGCCGATGCGGCCCTTCCAGTGGGTGCGGCAGTCGGTGAATACGCCGTCCATGGGAATTGTCCTTTTTAAAGGTAGTTGTCGTACACCAATTAATTTTGCATGATAGGGTCTTCGAGCTTGAGTGTCAACCAATTACGGGAGAGAAAGAAATGATCACTGAGGAAGTAAGGCTGTGGAAATTGACCCGGCGCCATGTGCGCGAGCGCTTGGAACAGGGGCAGATCAAGGGGGCTATTTTGCCGACCGGCAGCACCGAACAGCACAATGAGCACCTGGTGATGGAGCACGATACCGCCAGTGCGGCCCATGTCGCTTATCAGGCCGCTCTGCAACTCTATCCGCAGACGGTAGTGGCGACGCCGATGGCGGTGGGGATCTCGGAGCATTGGATGGAGTTCCCCGGTACGCTGAGCCTACGGCCAGAGACCTTTTTCACGGTGGCCTACGATATTTGCGAATCGCTCAAAAGACACGGCATCGAGCATATTTTGATCTGCAATGGCCATGCCGGCAATGGCCCCCTGGGCAATCAGGTCGAGGAATTCAGCCAGAAATTGGGCATCGATATCCAATTCGCTTCTTATTGGGCGGCCTATTCCAAGGAACTGGTTGACGAGTTGATGGAATCAAAAGATTGTCCGGCGCATGCGGCGGAATTTGAGACCTCCTTTGCGATGGCGGCTTTTCCTGAGAATGTGCAGTGGAAAGGTGTCGATTACGAAGCGGCCAACCTCGATATCAAAAGCGAGAGTTATGCGCCGCGCGACCCAGTGTATTTCCAGGCTGGCCGCGATTACGCCACGCCGAAAAAGGGGCGGGTGATGGCCGATATCGCGATCGATTGGGTCGCCAACAAGATGCAGGAGATGATGGACGGATAGGGCTTCAGCACAAGATAGACATAAAAAAAACCGCCCCCCGCGAGGGGGGCGGTTTTTTCTTGTGGGCTAAAAGCAGAATCTACTTTTAGTAGGCAGCCTTGATCTGGCCCCAGCTCACGACATCGACCGCAGTCGAGGCTTCTTCCATAAGCGAAGGCTCCATCTCGGCCAAGACCACGTCGTTGGTGCCAGTGCAGCACATTTCCGGCGACATGGTCCAAAAACCCTGATAGCTCTCAAGCACGCACTCGGTGCAGGCTTCGTCGAAGTCACCCACGGTGATCGAGGTGTGAATGATTTCGTTTTCGCCTAAGTCGAAGACGACCGCTTGATCAGGGGTAGCCGACGCGTCATTGGGCAAAGAAGTGATCGGGGTGATGGCCAGTTCGTAGCGATAGGTGCTTTCGCCGAACTGCTCGCCATCGAAACCCCAGCCGAAGCTTACCCACTCGCTACCGTCGACGAGCCACTCGAGCGCGCTGACCGGACGATAGTACTGATACGAACCTTCGACCGGCGGCACGGCCCATTTGTAGCTAAAGTTATTGGCCGGCTCGCCTTCGAGGTTGTGCTCCTCGGTCGGCGTGTGGTCGGGGTTGACTTCAACTTCCCAAGCGTCGTCTTGCCAGAAGGCCGCGGGGTTTTCACGGTCCGCGTTATGGATATTGTCGAAAACCTCGGACATGACATAGAGCTTGTTTGCGTTCTCGTTCCAACCCATGATGTGGCGGATATTGATGTCGCTGACATCAATTTCGCCGCGGCCAACGGGCTGAATCTCGGCTACTGGCGAATAGAGACGGTCGTTGCGGATCGTATAAGGATCGATGGGCACGATGTCCCAATCTGACAAGTCGCCGTCCATGGTCGGGACGAGATTGTCGGGGAACTGTACGGCAAAATAAAGCTCGCCGGGAGGAGCGTGGCCAAAAGCCATGCTAGACATGGCCGTGACCAAGGCTGCAGCCAAACCAAGTTTAGTCAACTTCTTCATAATGAGATGTTCTCCTTATGATAGGTAGGTAAATGTCGTATAAATAGGCATTTATACGATCTGATTATGGGCGCTGAATTGTCCCAAAATAACTATCTACTGTGCAATAACGCATACTTTTTACAGTGACTTAAGTCCAGCGGATGCTTTATAAGTAAAAAAGTTAATAATAGTTGTCAAGTTAATGGTTACAGATCTCAATATGCGACGGACAACGTACCGGTATGCTCTTCCTGGTTCTCGGCATCGAGTTGCAGACGATAGACATAGGTGCCGGGGGGCACCAGTCGTTGGCCTTGATCGCGGCCATCCCAGTGATGGATGAATTCGCCGCTGCGGGCGATGATCGGAGGTAATTCGATAACTAACTGCCCGGCTAGGTTGTAAATCGACAGCCGGACAGAACGGTCGGCTGTGACTTCGCGGAGCTTATAGGCGATTTGCAATGCTTCATTGAGCCCGTCGCCATTGGGGGTGAATGGATTGGGGGCGGCGTTGACATCGACGAGGAGTTGGCCTCCGACCGGGGTGTTGACGGCAAGGGCGTCGCCGGAGAAGCGGAAGGTTGAGTTGCCGGGCCGAATCTGCTGTTTGATCTGGTCGGGGTCTTCGCTGTCAAAGACCCAGCCGGAAAACTCGGTGCCAAAACGCAGTACGGGTACGGCGAAACTGACCTCGATCTGTTTGAAGCTGTCCTCTTCGCCTTGGAGCCGCGGGAAGAGGACGACCAGGCGATCAGTCTCGATGGCGGGGGGGAATTCATTTAGGTCGAGCTCATTGCCGTCTAACCTGACCGACGATACGTTTTGCACCTGGGCATGAGTGAGGATTTCGAGGCGGTCAAAGCCGGTGTCCTCCGCGTTGAACTCGGGGCGGATTACATAGGTGAATTCTGTGGGGGCAAAGGTGTCGACGGCAAGCGGCCAGACTTCGCCGAGGACTTCGCGGGCGGCCGGAGCGTTGCCAAATTGTAGGGTTAATTCATTGATGTGGGGTGCGGTAGTGAAGGTCGAGAAAAGGCGGAACGCGATCTGTATGTAACGACTGGGGCCTGGTGATGAAAGCGGAGTACCGTCTTGCCAGGCTGAGGCCGGCAGGGCCGTATCGCGCAGACCGGCGTCGAAATCATAAGGAGGGGACCAAAAGCTCCAGTTCTCGGAATCGTAGACGGTGGGCAGGCGACCGGAAGGGTCGATCTTTTGGTAGTCTTTTAGGCTGATCGGGCGGATATCGCCGTTGATGTTCTCGGCGAAATAGAGACTGGGATCGGCGGTGTCGCCGGTTCGGGTGCGGACTTCGATGCGCGTTCCCTTGGGCACGTCGGCGTCCCAACGGATTTTGCCCCAGTTGATGGGCTGGCCAAAATCGAGGATTTGCGTGATGAAGACGGTCTCTTCGACGAAGCCTTCGCCGTAGACTTCGAACTCGGCGACTTCCCAATCGCGCAGCGGAAAGGCTTGGGCTGTGATCCAGCGGATGGACTGCGTCGGAAAAGTCAGCTCGACGACCGGATCTAGGTTTTCGCGACTTGTTTCGAGTACGGTGAGTTGCGGGTCCTGAGTGCGGATCCAGCGCAGGCCGTGGAGATTGGGACCGACTTTGTCGCAAGGACCATTGGCAAAGCGCAGGTCATTGTCGCCGATGCGGATTTCATACCAGGCGAGAAAATTACTGGTGAAGCTGTCGGTGCCGAACGTTGTCAATTCAGGCCGAGGATTGGTAAGCTCGTTGATGAGCAGTAGGTCGTCCTCTTGGCCTAAGCGCGGGTAAAAGCGTATGCGGTTGACGGGCACGGCCGCGCCAAAATCGATGACGACCGCTTGTTTCCAGCCCTCGCCGGTGATGCCGGCGATGACTGCGCCGCCGCTGAAAATGCCCTGGCCAGCCGTAAAACGGCGGAAATGCGCGGTGGTCACGTCGCCGTCGAATTGTTTTTTGACGCCCGGAGTCTGGTTTTCGACGGCACTGCAACCATCGGTGGTTTGGGCTTCCCCGCCCGTATAGGGCAGAGGAATCTTGATCGCAGAGGAATTGGGGTCGGTCAGGGTCAGGTTGACCGCGGAGTCAATAAAACGCGGTCGGATCGAGTTGTCGGTGAAGTCTATGAGGGTGTCGGCCGCTACGCCGTGAGGCGTAACGCCGACTGGCACGACGCTTTCCTGCTGCCCTTCGGAGTCGAAGAGCAGATAGATGCCTGCAGCTTCCTCGGAGAGCAGGTCCTGCCAGAGATTGCCGTTCGGGCCACCTACTTGGTATTCGCCGCGACCTTGGGCTTGTGTGGCGGCGAAGAGGAGGATTAAGGCGCAGTTCGCGTATCGGCGGTACATGGAGCGTTTCTCCCTTTGGGGTTCCCCGTAATATAACGAAAGAGGCCGGTGGTTTGGCAAGTTTTTAGTCGTTGCTTTAAGTTGTCCTTGCCAAGGCATGGCTCAAGGGTTGGCAGAGTGGTTTTAATTGACAACCCTTGCTATAATCATTTTTATTGAACGAAATTACGCAATCCTTATCGGAGTATCCCGTTCAAGGCGTCGCGCGGAGGTTTGAGATGAGAGCGAGTTGTGCCGTTATAATGAGTTTGGCGCTGGGTTTTGCAGTTCCCAAGTGCGGTCTGGCCATCGATACGGTCGTAATTGGGGCAGGGGGCGCTTTGGACTGGCAGGGCGAAGGGGTGGCCATTGTGACGACGATAGACGCAGAGCATCGCTCGCCACTAAACCCCAATAACTTGCTGGTGGGTAATGCGCCTGGAGACTTAGTAGATTTCAGTCGCGAGGGTTTTGTCGGCAATATTCTGCCACTGCGCATAGCCGAAGGGGACAATGTCGCCGTTGGCACCATTGAACGCGGCGGTGATATTCGCTCACCCAATGTCTTCGATTTCAGTGGTACGTTCAAACCCCTGGATCTGGAGATGATGCTCAAGGAATTGCTCGTCGATGCCCCCGGTGGCGAGTTATTGGCTTTTGAACGAAAGGATCAGAATTCCCTGGGGATCTTGGTCCTGCTCAATTTGGGCGCGCGTTTCGGCGTGGAAAGGATTCGGCTTTACCCGCGCAACACGGTTACCTCTTCACCTTCGACGCCCTTCCAGAATGATTTTCTGCGTTCCTATGAACTTTTTACCAATGACGGGCTAAATCTTACTAGCGAGAATACGCCGATCTGGGAGCCGTTAATCCTTGAAAACGACAATCAGACCGGGGTCATCGACGTGCCGATTGACCCGCCGCGCTATGTTCAGCACATGCGGTTGCGGGCCACGTCACCGGTCGATTTCGAAATTGACGAGATCGAAGTTTTTGGTAAAGGCTTTCTCTCGAAAGCACAGTATATATCAGATATTTACGATGCCGGCCAGCCAGCCGTATGGGGCGTGTTGCGTTGGGTGGAGCAAATACTGGGAGATCCGCGTTTCTCCAGCATGCAAATTCGCACCCGCACTGGATCCGATGTTTCGCCCTTTGTCTATACCCGCCGGCTTAGGGGCAAACAGGACGCCGAAGAAATCCCTTTCTCGTTGAAGGACCCAAGTGCGGAGATGACGTTGGACGAGTACCGGAAGTTTCCCCAAGAAGCCGGTCAGACGCCCATAACCGATGCCCAGGGCCGCGAATGGATGGCCGGGGCGGTGACGAACGACTTGATCAACTGGAGTCCTTATAGCACGCCTTATCCGGCTTCTGAGGCCAATGGTCCCGGGTTGCCGATCGTATCCCCCAGTCCTCGTCGCTATATGCAGTTCCAGATTATCTTTAATAGCGATGACCTCGAAGCGGCACGCGTGGTTGAATCGCTGAGCTTCGACTTGCTGACGCCCCCTTTCTCCGACGAATTGGTCGGAGAGGTCTTTCCGCGCGAGGTCGAAGTTTCGGAGGACATTCCCTTCGTCTTCGCCATTCGCGCCGCGATGGGCACCGGGGGATTGCGGGGTTTTGACACGATTGAGATTACTACGCCGATTCGGGTATCGAGTATCGATGGGATTGAAATAATCGACGCGGACGGTGGGGTGGTCGCCACACACGAATTTGCGGGTCTTAGCGAGGTCGAGGAAGCGGGCGAGTTTGCGATTTCCGCCGTCAGCGATGATCGTTTTGCGGTACGTTTTCCCATTGTCGATGAAGACGGGGCCCAGGTGCGTATCCGTTTCCAAAGCAATGTGCTGACCTATAGCACCAATTTTACCGCTTCGGCGCAGCTTTCGAGCGAACCGGGCGCAGCGCAGACGATCGACTCCGGCAACGCGACCTTCCTAGGGGTGGGCGACGAGGATGCCTTCTCGGGTACGACGGTGCTTAGTCCCGGCGTGCTCAAGGGGCAACTCCTGAGCAAAGTGTTGGTGGGGCCGAATCCCTTTACTCCCAATGGCGACGGGATCAACGACGAGGCGACTATTCAATACAATCTGCTCTCGTTGAGTACGCCGCGCCCTGTTGAGATCGCCCTCTATGATCTGAGCGGTCGGCGGGTGCGGGTTCTCTTCAATGGCGTTGAGGCCAATGGCCGCTATCTCGATAAGGTCTGGGACGGTCGTGATGATCAGGGCCAGCAGGTGCCACCGGGTTTGTATATTGCCCGGGTCTTTGTTGAGGGAGATTCGGGAGAAGCCGGGCAAAGCCAAATTATTGGCGTAGCCTATTAGTTCCACAGGGTCATCTTCGATCATCGAGGCGGTCCTGTTGCGAACGCGCCGGTCTCCTTGCCCTGCCCTGTTAGTCTCCTAACTGCCTGGACATCCTTCGCGCCCTCTCATCGTCTGGAGAGAGTTTCAAGGCTTGCTTGAGCAGCTCTCTCGCCTGCGCTATAGCCCCCGTTCCGCGATACGCATCAGCTAATTTGAGGTGTAAGGTCGCGTCGGTCGGGCGTTGTCTTATTGCCCCCTCCAACCAGTGTTGCGCCTCGACGTATTGCCTCCGTTGCAGGAAGGCTGTGCCGAGGTTGTTCCATACCCGGGCGTCGGTCGAGTCGATCGCCAACGCCTGGTGAAATACGGCTAAGCCGTCTTCGAAGCGGTCTTGCATTAAATATAAGGTGCCGAGGTTGTTCAAGAGATCCAGGTGCTTGGGCATCGCTTCTAGGCCACGGCGATAGGTTTCAATGGCCTGGTCGAATTTTCTGCGTCGGGTGTGAATGGCGCCAAGACGCATATGGGCGGGGGCAAAGGTTGGGGCGATCGTGCCTGCGCGCTGATAGGAATGCGCGGCGTCGTCCCACTCTTGCAGGAGTTCGTGCAACTCGCCCTTGCGGTAGTGGCCCGCTGCGTGCTCGGGCAGCGCGGCAAGTAGGCTGTCGTAGAGTGCCTGTGCCTGGGTAAAACGGCGGCGACGTAAGGCGTTTTCCGCCAGTTTGAAGCTTAGTTCCGGATAGACGCGCCTGACTTCGATATCCTGCGGTCGCCAGCGGGCGGCGGCCGCGAAGTTCGTTAGCGCGCGAGCGTATTCGCCGCGGCGTTCGTGTATTAAGCCATCGAGGGCCAGGTGGCGGGCGCGCCAGGCTTTCACCAGCGCGGGTTGCACTGGGCCTTCCACGAAATCCAGCTCGGTGCGGCGGCGATCCGCCAGATCTTCCAATGAAAAGAGCCCCTCGGTGCGGCTCAGGTCCAGGTAAAGGCCCCTCGGCGCTGAGAATTCTAGCCGAGCGTTATCGTCGGTGTTGGCCGGGGCCTCGCCGGCCAAATCATCTAGGCCCTGATTGCCCATGACATAGGAGCTTAGCAGGTCGAATTCGTCGCCGGCCCCGTTTTGCGATAGGGCTTGGCGCAGGCCGTGTGTCGCGAGCCGCGCTTCGATTTGCGCCGGGTCAATAGGGATGGGGGCCTCCGAACCGATGAGAAGATAGTCGACGCCCGGCATCAGTTCCCACATGGCGACGTGAGGGAAGACGCCTTTAAATGTGGCGATGATGGTCTGCACGTCCTGCTGTTGGAGCGCATAGGCTTGGATCCAGGTGGCGGTGAGGCCGCCTGGCTTGAGGTTTTGCCGGCAGCTCTGGAAAAATTCGCTGGTGAAAAGGTCGGCCATGCCCGCGATCCACAGGTTCGACGGCTGTGAGATGATGACATCGTAATTACGGCGCGAAAGCGCGACGTGGTTGCGCCCGTCGCCCACGAGCATATTCAGGCGCGGGTCGGCGAGCGCGTCTTGGTTGGCGTGGCTGAAGAGGGCGGTGGCTTCTACTACTTCGGGCGAGAGCTCGACGCAATCGATCGAAGTGACCGGATGGCGTTCGATGGCTCCTAAGCTTATACCGCAGCCCAAGCCAATGAGCAATACGTCGCGTGGATCCTCGTGCAGCAACAACGGCAGGTGGGCCAAAAGCGAGTGCGAGCGCAGGTCTTTGCCCTGGGAGGAGGCGATTACCTTGCCGTTGACCCGCATAAAACGCTCACCATGCAGGTCCCAGACGGTGACGGTGGCGCTCATGCCTTCTTCGGCGTAGAGCAGGCGGCGATCGTGGCGGATGGCTTCGGCGAGATCCTGATCGGCAAGGTTGGCCGCATTTTCATATTGCCCGGCATAGAGGTAGGGGGCGCTGTTGAGCAAGACCACATCCCAGGCGGGCAGGAATGAAACGGCCAGCGGCAATAACAGTACCGCCGCAGCCAAAATGCGCGATAGCGGGCGGGCTAACAGATTGCCACGCCAAAGAAAGTAAAGGCCGAGTCCTAAGTTGAGCGAAGTCGCGAGGATAATACTGGTCTGGACTCCGATCAAGGGGATTAAAAGGAAACCTCCGGCAAAAGAGCCCAGCACGGCTCCGAGTGTATTGGCCGCGTAGGCGTCGCCGACCGAGCGGCCGACGTTGGCGAGATGGCGGGTGTAGAGCTTGGCAGCGGCTGGGAAGACACCGCCAGCAGCAAAGGTCGGTAGGAGCATCAGCCCAAGGGCGATGGCGAATTCGGCCAGGTGTAAAAGCGCGAAAGTGTCGGCGTAGCGATTGACCAATTTGACGACGACCAGCGGCAGCAGGCCGAAGAGCGGTTCGACCAAGAGGGCCGTTGCGCCGATGGCCAATTCGAGAATGGCTAAAGTGAGCAGGAGGTTTTTGCGGCGGTCGATCCAGCCGGCAAGGATCATACTGCCCAATCCAAGGCCGCAGATAAAAGCGACGAGCATCAGGCTAAAGGCATATACCGAAGAGCCGAGCAACATCGAGAGGGTACGGGTCCAACTAACCTCATAGACCATGGAAGCAAAACCGGTCAAACCGAGAGCCCAGAGTGCGGCAACGTCGCCGCGATCACTGGTCTGTGGCGCGGCGACCGGAGAGGCGACAGAGGTGCGCGCTAGGGCAAAGGCGGTGGCGCCGATACTCAAATTGGCCAACGCCGCGGTCCAAAGCGTGGTCTGTACCCCGAGGGAGGGTACGAGCAGGAAGCCGGTGAGTGCGGCGCCGAGTGCGGCGCCGAGGGTATTGAGGGCGTAGAGTCGTCCGAGGTCGCGTCCCATCCGCTCGAGTCGTTGCGTCATAAAACGGCTCAATAGCGGTAATGTTGCCCCCATCAGTGTCGCGGGTAGGGCTAAGAGTGCCGCGGAGACGAGGAAGCGCCCCATGCTGAGCAGGAGCGGCGAGTCGCCGAGCCAGGTGTAGAGTCCACCGTAGACGGGGGCTAGGGCATTGAAGGCGGGTATCATGGCAAAGCCACAAAGGCCGATAAGGACTTCGAGCCAGGCGTATGAGCGCAAAGGGTGAGCAGAGCGGTCGGTGAGGCGGCCGGCGATAAAGCTGCCGATGGCCAACCCGGCCATAAACGCGGTCAGGACGGTGGCCGAGGTGAAGACGGTGTTGCCCATGACCAGCCGGAAGAGGCGCATCCAGGTTATCTGGTAGACTAGGGCGCAGGAGCCGGAAAAAAAGAACAGCCCGAAAACCGCCAATCGTTTCGCATTGTGCATATAGGGGTCCCCTAAGACTTAGCCGCCGAAGAGATCCTTAATCTGTGTTTCGAATTCTCGTCGCGCCGTTTTTTCTAGGCGGTAAGCGCGTTTTTTGCGGCTAAAAGCTTCAAATTCGGCGTCGGCGTCGTCCGTGCGACCCGAGCGTTGGTAGAGATGCCCGAGGAAGATATGGGCTTGGTAATCGCGTGGAGCGATCTCGATCAGTTTTTCGAAGAGCGGAATAGCCTCAGGATGTCGTCCTTGGCGTGCGTATAGCATCCCGAGGCTCCAATGGGAATGTGCGGCCTGGGGGGCAAGTTCGATGGTGTGGCGTAAATGCGCTTCGGCCTCGGCCAATCTGGCGGTCTGCGCCAGGGCCGTTCCATCCGCAATCTGCTGCTCTTGCTCGATTATCAAATCGGCCAGGCGAATGCGATATTCGGAGACTTGCGGCATTCGTGTTTGCAGTTTGTGAAATTCGCCGATGGCCTGGTCTGTCTGGCCCTCGTTCGCGTAGAGGCGGGCGAGTTGATAGCGGACCAGGGTTGAGTCTGGATTCAGTTCGAGCGTGCGGCGGTAGGCGGCAGAGGCTAGCTCTGGGCGATTGGTCATTAGGTGCGTATAGCCGAGGCGCCCGTGGATAGCGGCCCATTTCGGGCGGGCAGCGGCGACCTGCGTATAGATTTCAGCGGCCTCGCTATAACGGCGGGCGAGTAAGCAGGTGTTGCCTAGCTGGAAGCGCACGTCTTCGTCTTGGTGGTGGTCTAGGTAGCGTCGATAGAGGTCGATGGCTTTGTCCAAGTGCTCTGCCTCGCCGTGCAGTGCGGCGAGGTTGAGGAAGGGGTCCCCGAAGGAGGGATTTTTTTCGATAGCCTGGCGATAGTGACGGGCGGCGTTGGCGGGCATGCCCTTTTGTTCATAGGCATAGCCCAGCCAATAGTGCTCGTGCGCATCGCCATCCCTGTTCATCTTGCCCGTGCCCGCATTGCAGAGCAACAGCAGTACCGGCACGGCTATCAGTGCGGGGCGCGGTAGGAACCATAGAGCACGCACGCCGAAAGCGGCGAAGAGCAATAATGGGGGGACGGCGGGCATGCGATAGCGGGAGGTGACGAAGAACAGGACGATGGACGCCGCATAGGTCGCCACAAAGAGCAGCAGCAGGCGCCCCTCCGGTGAACGCCCCTCCGGTGAGCGCCAGAAGGCGTAAAGGCCCAATAGAGCGAAAGGGACGACCAGGCCGAAGGGAAAGGCCAGCCCGTCTTTCCACATCAATAGCGAGAGCAGGCGCGAATGGGTGCGGGCATAGTAGAGATCGAGATTGCGCGGGATTTCGTCACCGCGCAGAAATAGATAGCCTTTATAGGCCAATAACTCCATGAAATCGAGTGGCTGCGCGGAAATGTAATCCCAGGACAGGCCAAAGAAATATCGCGATTTTTCGGAGGCTTTTTCAATGCCGGCTTCGCGCGCTGGCGTTTCGACCAATTCGAGCCATTCGCGCCCTGGGCGAATGGTTGTAGTGCGCTCGTATTCGGCGTTGTTGCCGATGTAGAAGTTTATGCCGGCATTATGCGAGATAAGCACCAGATCGTCACCGACGGCGAAGTTGCGCCAAGTGACTGGCGCGATGACGAGCGTACAGCCTATGAGCAAAAGTGCAGGTGCTTTGAGGGCGGCGCGTGGCGCGTGGCCTTCGCGCTTTTGGTTCCAGTAGAGCCAGCCGAGTAGCACGGGTAAGAAGAGCAGGATATTGGCTACGGTAAGCGCGGAAAGGCCGGTGAGAAAACCGATGAATAGATAGCGGGGTTGGCTATGCCCCGTGGCGAGTAAATAGAGCAGCAGTAAATTGAGAAAGACAGCTGGTAGTACGGGTAATAACTCGCCGCCGAAATAGATCAGGGGGCCGTAGCCAGCGGCGAAAAGCGCGGCGGCTAACCCAATACCTGTGCCAAATATCTGTCGGCCCAATAAATAAGTGAGAACGCAGACCATCGCGCCAAGCAGCGCCTGAAGCAGGCGGGGCAGGTAATAATTCTCGCCACCAAGGGCGAAAAGCGCGGCGAGGGCATAAGGGTAGAGGGGAGGTTGCCAGAAAGGGGCTTGTTTGCCGGTCCAGGAGACCTCACTTAGGTAGCGGGCTTCTTCTACATAGGTGCGGGCATCGACGACTGGGGCGGCAAATAGGGGACTGTCGGACAATTCATAGAGATAGCCGAGGCGCAGGAGGAGAGCCAGCGAAAAAACGGCAATCGACCCCCATCGCGCCCGGTTCTCAAGCATCTATCGTTGCGCCTATTCCAGACCAGCGTAAATCGAGATGAAACTCTGGGTTATGGTTACCGAGTCCTCGTTCCTGGGATTGCGGCGGTTGATCTTCATACCGGCGTGTGTTGTGAGCTTGTAACCCAGATAGTCGGAGAGGTTTGAAAACTGCAGGGCCCAGACCTGACCACTGAAGTCGTCGGAATCGCGATCGATGTCGTTGAAAAAGGTCAGTTCTACCCCGCCCTGGAGGGTCGTATGGGTGAGCAAGGGAAAACCAAAGATAAAACCGCCGATTTCGGCGAGTTCGGTGCGTTTCTCGGTCGAAGTTAGATCAATGCTCTGGCGCCGGTATTCGCTCTTCCAGCGCGGTTCGATCCACAGCCGCCCGAAGTCGAAGCGATAGCTGATCTTGTTGATTAGGCCAAAGAAGAAGTCTCGCTTGCGCAGGGCTAACAAGGCGCGGGAGTTTTTGTCGAGGCGCTGATGGTACAGGTCGTATTTGATGTAGTTGGTCGTCAGCAGCCCGCGCACTTCATAGTCGTGGCCGATCCACAGGCTATTGATCCAGGTGTCCCGGGCGATAAGTGGGTCCTCGAGCTTGGTCGACTCGCCGGTGCGAATATTGGCATTGGCGAGCCATTGCAATAAATCGTCCGGAATATCGTCCTCGACTGATTTGATCATCTCAAAGACCCGGAAGCGGCCCCAGGTCGGCGAATTGCGGTCGACGGTGAACAAGGCGTAGTTGGCGTGGTTCTTCTGCCTGGACGAGATAAGGTCTTCGCGCAGGGCGCCGAACATTAGCCGGACTTCGGGGGTTACGTGGCTGCCGCCGTAAATATTGAAACCCCGGTGGTCCTTCTTGTAGGGATAGTCGGGCAACTCGTCATTTTCGAAGCGATCGACCCAGATATTGTTATTAAGGTCGATGCCGAAGAGAAACTCGGGCCGGTCGACGTTGTGGCGCAGGAAGGGCTCGTCGTAGTCGGGGATCAGATTGCTCAGGAAGCGGTTGTCGTTCTGGTTGAAATCGGAGATGAAATCGTTGTTCTCGTCCCAGCCGGGGAAAACCGTCGGGTCTCCGGCCTGCCAATCCTTGCGCACGGTGTCGGGGAACTGGTCCTGGTCGTCGTTGTCTTCAACGAGTTCGACGACGTGGATGCGCTCGTCTTCGTAGTCGATAAAACCGTCGCCCTGGGCGGTGAAGGTACGGGTCGAGTATCGAGGGTCCATGCTATAGGCTTCGCCGAAGAAGAACCAGGGGAAGGCGACCTTGGAGAGATTCATCATCCACGCGTCGGCTGAGCGGTCCCCGCGGATACCGGAGAAGGTAGTATGGGTCGAGGAAACGACGTTGGGGTATTTAGTGTAGTTGTAGCTCAGGTCGTATTCGCCGTAAAAATCGAACCCGAGCACGTTCTGCAACTCGAGAGTTCCGCCCCAGATCTGGGTCGAGGTCGGCAGGCCATAATCGAAACCGACGATCTGCAGGTTGGTATTGTCCTGGACATTTCCAGCGGCCTGGGCCTTCAGCAGTAGTACGGACTCGCCGCTGGCGTTGAGCTGGTTATCGGAGGTGATCCAGACCTGATAGTCGTTGCCCAATACCAGGCGGAACTCGACTTTTTCGATCTCTTCCTTGGAGCCGGAGGCGCGGTTGACGAAAGCCGGGCTGTCGAAGTCGTAGCGCAGGCGGATCTCCTCGGTGCCGTCGGCGGAGAGAAAACCCTCTTGCACGAAGCCGCCCTCGATAATCGGCACGAAGCGAATTTCCTGGCCCCTGTCTTTGGTGCCGTCGAGGTAGGTGATGATTATGTCGGAGCCGGCGGGGAAAAAGGCGGCCCCACCGATGCCGTCCTCGGGGCTGTCGTCGCGCAGGACGATCTCGATGACCGATACCGTTTGGGTCTGGTCGACCGAAAGCTCGCCGGTAAAGGGGTTTCCGGTGAAACCGTCGATTAAGGTATTTGACTGGTGGGCGTTGACCATGGTTAGGCCCAAGGTCGCAAAGTCGCCTATTTGTGTCGTGCCCCTGCTAGCGAACATCGAGGTGGCGTTGGTGACCAGGCTTTCCTGGTCGTTGGTAGAAGAGCCTCCGGTGCGGCTAACGCGCGAATAGAGCATCGTGCCCTGGTATTTGTCGGCGGCGTAATCGAATTGGATGCCGTCCCAGCGCGGTTTGGAGAAGGTCATCGGCGTCAAGGTCGTGCGGATCTTGGAGCCGGCGGTCAAGGCGTAGTGGTGCTGTCCCTTAGAGTCGGACGAGATGAGCAGGCTGTTGAACCAGGACCCGAAACGGCTATTCTTGAGTACAGAGGAGCCGAATTGCCGAGGTTGGGTCTGCGAGTTGTTGAAAATCAGCCAACCTTGCGTGATATAGTTGCCGTACAGGTCGTAGTAGTAGTCACCTTCCTGGGTGGTGCTCACATAGCGCTCGAAATGGTCCCGGGCGTAATTGGAATAATCCCACTGTCGCCACTGATATTCGTTAAACAGCTCCTGGGGCACGTACCATTTGCGCAGCGCCGGGTCGAGGGCACCGAACATCACACCTGGGCCTTTTGGAGCGAATGAAACGACCCCGCCCTTTTTTAGCTGACCAAAACGACCGCCGTATTCCTGGGCTGAACTTGGGGCGAGGCCAAGCCATAGCGTTGCCAGTATTAGGCAAAATATCATTACATTCCGGTTCACTACATCCCTCCTCGGTGCATATATTCCGGGCTTACTATTGCGACTCTAATTACTATGGTGGGTAAGACTTGTCAAGTAGTTTCACCGCTCGACGGTTCGCTCAATAAGCGACGGCGACGATCTGAGAGCGTATCGAGGTGCTGCCCTCGTCATCGGCGTCGAGCCGAACCTGGCAAATGTAGAGGCCGGGTGGCACGATTTTCCCGCTGTCGTCGGTGCCGTTCCAGTGTATAGTGGTTCGGCCGCTGAGCACCATTTGCTGGCCTTGCCATACCGGGCGGCCGTCTAAGGTGAAGATGCGGACATCGAGGGCGCGGCTCGTCGTCAGCTTGAAGATTTCCAGTGATATTTCAGCAGAATCGTTGATCTGATCCCCATTGGGCGTAAAGGGATTCGGGCCTATGGTCAGGGCATCGACTAAGCTGCCGCCTATGGGCACGTTGATCGCCAAGGTATTGCTGCCGATGCCGGCGTCGGCATTGCCCGATTCGACGGACTGCCACGGCGTGGTAAGGTCGGTGCCGCCGGCGGTATTGCGTACGGCCATGCGCAGCGTCGTACCGTTGAGGAAGACGGGCGCCGAAAAACGCAGGCGGAGGCGTTGGCCGAGCCCGGTAACGACACCACGTGAAGCGGTCTGCAGGCTGTTGTAGGCCACGGTATCGAGCGAGTCGCCACGCTCGTTGAAAGGGAACTGGGCGCCGTCGCCGCGCAGCAGACGGAAAAAACGCACCGGCCCCTGTTCTTCTATGGGGAGATCGCGATAACTGGTCTGGTCGGTCTCGGTAAGCGTGTCGCCGCGCCGGCGGAAATAACGGATATCACCTTGTTCGTCTTCGTCGAGCGTGCCATAAGCGGCACCGGTCAATGGCAGGCCGTCTTGGGTTACGGGCACTTGCTCGCCCTCGACGGTTACCCGGTTATAGGTGCGGGCGGCGTCGGGCAGGATATTGAGCCGGGCATCCAAGCGCACGAGGATCGAGTCGCCGCCATTGGCTTGGACTTGGATCTGGCGGTTGTCGGTGGAGGTGAGTACGCCCGACTCGGTTCCAGCACTGAACGTTTCTTCGTCGTCGCCGTTGCCGATTCCGAATTCTAGCAGCTCAAGATTTTGTGACGCCGGCATAGTGAGCAGGATCTCGTCGAATCCGGAACTGCGCGAACTGACGGGTGACTCGATAAAATTGGGTTGGGCGAAGACGTCAAAGGTTTCTCGGGCCCCTGGAATTTCTACTTTAGCCGGCCACAGCTCGGCCGTGATCCGCTCTGCGACGGGATTGAGCAATTCGACTTCGAGCGAGCGGATCGCAGCGGCGGTATTGCGGTCGGTAGTGAGCATTTTGACCTGGATCTGCATGAATTTGCGCAGGCCGGGAGAAGTGACTATATCGCCGGATTGTTGGTAGGCGCGGCTCCATGGGCTCCAACCGCTGGTTGGTACGAAAGTGGTGTCGGCCGGCCCCTTGAAACTCCCGAGTAGGTTTTTCCAGGAGTCGAAGGTAATCTCGACGCCGTTTTTGTCGAAATAACGCACGACTTTGCCGAGCAAGTCGCCGGTGCGGGTGCGGATCTCTAGGCTTGTGCTCGGTGGGGTATCGGCATCCCAGCTTATGGCACCGAAATTTCGAGCACCGGGCAACGAGACCAGATTCGAAGTTAGTTCGACTTCGGCGGGGTAGGCGGTGGTGAAAAGTTGGTATTCGACAATGGTCGGACCGGTGTTGTAGCCGCCCCGACGACGCGGATCGGAGGAGATGATGCTCATTTCTAGGAAGCGCAATTGAGGAGTCTGGTCGTAGACGTCGATAATGTGCTCAAAGCGATCCGAGCTGTTGTCTTCGCGGGAGCGTGGACTCAGGCGGGTCCATTTGATTCGGCCGCGGGTGTCGCGAGAACCGTCCGAACCGCGAATCAAGTAGCCGTCGATAAAGGGTTGCGGTCGGGCGGCGGAGATGCGCATGGCGTCGAGCCAGAAAGTGGCTCCCATGTCGGCGGTGAGTATGCCGCGATCGATCGTTGGCGACCAGACCAGGTGCAGAAAGCTAGTGTTGAAGTCGCCGTCGAAGGCCGGGCCGGGCAGGAAGCCGTCACCGGTCAGCGCGAGGTTGCCGCCGCCGGCGATCATGCCGGGGCTGATATTGTCGCCGAATCCCCAGACCTCGATCCCGGCCAAGCGGGGTCGCTCGCGGCGATAGTGGTCCTGGCGGCCTTGGCGTTCGACCTCCAGGGTCTCGTAGGTCGCCTGTTCGACCGGTTCTTCAAAACCTTGTTGATCGCGGATGAAGTAGACGATTTCCCCCTGCTCGTCGAGCGGCAGGGCCTGCCATTCGTCGGCGCTGACCAGCACGCCGCGATTGCCTCGAGTGTCGCTGACGATAATGCGGATCGTCTGTACCATCTTGCCCGCCCAAGCGGGGTCGGCTTTGAGTTGGTCGAACCCGAAGCGAAAAGTTCGCTGGTCGCGATTGGGGGCTCTGGTGCTGGCGACCCGTTCGAAAGTGAGTTTGTTGACGTGTTCTATCACGGGTTCCTGATCGGGCGCGGCGAGGATCCTGAACTGAAAAAAGGGATCGCCCAATGTTTCGTCGACGAAATGCAGCACGAGCGAGTCGACGGTGACCACTCTGCCTAAATCGACCTCGATCCACCAGTCGTCGAGCGGGTCTTGCGGGTTAGGTTCCCAGAAGGTCGTCGGGTCGTCGTCGAGGATATTGGCAGCAGTGGTGGGATTGGAACCGACGCGACTGATACCGGGGCGGAAGAAGTAGGAATAAACCGGGATGTCCTTGTTGTCGAGGATGATTTTGCCCTTGACATCGAAGGTTTCGGTACTGTCGACGTTGAGGGTGGCGTTTTGCCCGCGCCGTCGTCGAAAGTCGATAATCGGCCGGGTAAAAGTCTCCAGGTCGTCTAGAATGTCGAAACGCTCGCGAAAAAAATGCGGTTTAACCGCGCCGTCGGCGGTAAAATCGACGGCGTGGGTGGGCAATTGCCAATTGTTCCACTGGGTTGTTGAATTGACGGTCACCGCGCGGGTGGTTACACGGTGGCCCTGTTGCGCGCCAGTGGGTATGGATGACGATAAGTAGATCCCGCAGAAAAGTAAGAAGAGCCGTATGTGAGCAGGTCTCATGGTTGCCTCCAAGAGATTTTGTAGGCCGGATCGGTTGTTCCGGTAAGGCCTTTTGCTGTGCTCGGTTCGACGATATGGATGCTGCAATCGGCGGGCAGGTCGAAAAAACGCTGATGTGTGCCGCTTGGCCAATGTAAATCCAGACTGTCGATGTGGGTTGCAGACCCCAAGCCTAAATGTAGGGCAGGTCCGTTGCTGGTGCCAAAACCGAAACCGCTTTGGTGGGCGGCCCTGATGGTGCGTGTCCCGACGTGGGCCGCGACGCGGGCGCCCAAGCCATTGCGATTACTGCGAGTGCCTTCTAATTCGATCTCAAGATAATGATGCGCGGGACCGTCGTTGCGATAGAGAATATTGGCCCAGGCATCGGCGTCGTAATGGCCGCCGAGGCCGGCGTAGAGGTCGAGGTCGCCGTCCCGGTCGAAATCGGCGAAGGTCGACCCGTGGCCTTTGCCAAGGCTGCCGGTGCCCGAAGTGGCGGTAATATCGCGGAAAGTGCCGTCGCCCATATTGCGGAAGAGCGCATTGGGCTCGAGACGGGATAGCTGGGGTCCGCCGTTGGCCAGGTAGATATCCACGAAGCCGTCGTTGTCGACATCGCCGGAGCCGGCGGCCATCGAGCCGAAGGATCGGGCCAGGCCGGCGGGTGCGGTAATGTCGGTAAAGGTTCCGTCGCCCATGTTGTGGTATAGAAAGGGGCGGTTGGGTTCGATGGCCTCGCCGGTGACGAGGCTATTGAGAACGTCGGGAAAGGCACTCATAGTCGAAACAAAGAGGTCGAGTTGGCCGTCGTTGTCAAGATCAAAGAAAAAAGCCACATAACTTCCTTCAACCGGAAAAAGGACTCCTGCCGATTCGGCGACATCGCTGAAGGTGCCGTCCCCGACATTGCGGTAGAGACGATTGAGTTCGCCGATATTGGCCGCGTAGAGATCGATAAAGCCATCTCCGTCGAAGTCGCCGGCGGCGGTGCCGATGGTTTTGCTGGTATCGGCAACGCCGGCAGCGGCGGCCTTATCAAGGAATGTACCGTTTTTTTGATTGTGCAATAGGGAATTTCCTAGTCCACTGCCACTGATGCCATTAGCCACATACAAATCCAAATAGCCATCGAGGTCGAAATCGAGCCAGGTAGCGGTAAAACTGTCGACGGAATCAGCTAATCCAGCGTGCAGGGCGATGTCTGAAAAAGATCCTAAATCATTGCGGTATAAAGAATTGGGTGCTCTTCCTTCCCAGGCATCGCGGCTGGTAAAAAGATCGTCGTCGCCGTCGTTGTCAAAATCAGCGGCCGATGCAGCCCAGCCGCCGCGCGGATCGGCAAGCCCTTGTGCCTGCGTCACATCGGCAAATCGCTTGCCGTCGTTGCGGTAGAGCGCATGCTCGATGTGAATGCCAACGCTAAAGAGGTCGAGGTCGCCGTCGAGATCGAAGTCGATCCAGGCATTGCCGCGTCCTCGATCTTTTTTACCGACCCCGGCCTCGCGCCCGATATCGCTAAAGTGCAGGTCGGTCGGTGCTGTCGGTGGGCTATACGTATGAAAGCGATATCGGGCCGCTAGCGTTGGCGGATAACCATTTCGTCGATCATAGGCTACTTTGAGCAGCCACAGGGCTTCGAGTCGCTGGGTGGGGCGGTCTAGTGAGAGATCGACCGCTCGTTCGAGCCAAGGTAGGGCACGTTCGTCATCGGCCCACAGTGCAGCAGTGCCGGCTAATAGGTGCGCTGAACCCTGGTCGGGATAGGCTTCTAGGAGGGTCTGGCTGCGTTCGAGGGCGGCAGTGAAACGGCCTAGGCGCAGCGTCGCCTGTAGCAGAAGATAGAGTGCGTCGCGGTGTTCGGGTTGGCTGATAAGGGCCTGGCTGCACATGGCGCTGGCGCGTTCGAGGTTCATGGTTGCCGCAGCTTGCAGATAGAGCTCGGCCAGTAGCAGACGGCCTTCAAGTGAGGCGGGGTAGTCATTGAGGATCTGATCTACGGCAAGTTCCGCCTCCTGTGCGAAACCTGCGAAGGCGAGCAGGCGGGCTTCAAGCACGCGGGCTTCGGGGCGCCGGCGGGCAACGGCGGGCAATGCGTCGAGGATGCGGGCGGCGTTTTGCCGGTGCCCTTGGCGCATCTGGGCTTCGCCGAGGCGGATACTGGCGATCGTACTGTCGGGTGCCAGCTCTAAGACGCGATAGAGCAGGGGTTCGGCGGTGGCGAAACGGTTTTGGTGCATCAAGGCTAGGGCTTGTTCGTAGAGTACGTCGCTGGCGGGTTTTTCCGGGTTTTGGCAACTAGAACACAGAGTTGCTATAAGCGCGATCGCGAGTCCGCGGTTCACAACTGGCTACCCAACACAGTAAGTTTGGCGCGCGCGCGTTGGTGTTCGGGCTGCAATGCGAGCACCTTTTCCAGACCCTGGCGAGCTAAGTTTTTTTGCCCTTGTTGCATATGTAGCAAGGCCAGTCCATAATGCGACTCGGCATGGGTGGAGTCGATGGTCGCACTGTGGGTGAAGCTGATCCGGGCATCGTCGAAGCGCTCGAGCCGCACGTAGACCAAGCCTAGAGCATAGTGCGCGTCGCGATAGTCCGGATCGAGGGCCAGGCTCTGGCGCAGGGCGTCGACGGCACCGGTTAGATCCCCGTGTTGCCAACGCGCTTTGCCCAGGCCATAGGCGGCGGTAAATGAATCCGGGGCGAGCTTGAGGGCATGGGCAAAATGCGCTATGGAGGTGGCTAGGGCCCCTGTGCGCAGTTGTTGCTCGCCCAGCGCTAAGCGGGTTTCTAGGTGCTCGGGTTCCAGATCAATGGCCTGCTCTAATAATGCGATCGATTTATCGGGGCGCTGTTGTTGCCAGTGGACTTGCGCTAGGCGGAGGCGGGCGGTGACGGAAGTAGAGTCATTTTGTAGGGCGCGTTCTAGTTCGGCTGTCGCTTTGGCCCACTTGCGGCGGCGCAGGTAGATCGTGCCCTGGTTGAGGTGGCGTTCGGCTGCGCCCAGCCGTTGGAAGCGCTCACGGACCTTAGCGGCTTCTTGCGGCTGGTCTGCTTGCTCGTAGGCCTGGGCGAGGAGATAGTGCGGGCCGGGATCGTGTGGTTTGGCGGCGATGGCGCGTTCGAGGATCGCCGCGGCCTGTTGCGCTTCGCCTAGTTTGATCAACAAACTGCCCAGGCCCAGCAAGCCCTGGAAATGTTGGGGACTTTGGTCTAAGAGCGAGGTAAAACCTAGGCGCGCGGCGGCTAATTCCTGGTCGCGGGCGAGCAGGTCGCTGTGATAATAACGGGCTTCTAGGTGGCCAGGGGCCAGTTCGAGGGTGCGGGAGAAGGCCTCACGGGCGCCGGCGAAATCGCTGGTCGCCCGGCGCACTTCGCCCAGATTGAAATGGTATTCGGCGTGGTCGGGCTGTTGCGCGATGGCTTGTTCGAAGAAAGTGCCCGCTTCGAGATAGCGGTGTTGCGAACGCAGCGCGGCGGCCAAGGCGAAGAGGAAACGGGGGTTTTTCGGCTCGATGGCGATGGCGCGTTCAAAAGAGGCGATGGCGGCGGGGTGATCTTGTAGGCGGACGTGGGCTAAACCCTTATTGAAATGCGCAGGGCTCGCGGAGGAATCGAGCCGGACCGCTTGCGCGAGTGCCTCAAGGGCCCGTGCCGGGCGACCTTGTTGCAAAAAGATCGATCCCTGACTGCGCAAACGGACTGCCTCTTGGAGGTTTTGCGCGTTGTCAGGGATCTCCGATACATTGCCTCCGTCGCCACAACCCAGCGAGATCAGGGTCAACAACAGGCCGATCCGCATCCGTCAGGGGCCTGGGACCAGCGAGTCGGGAAGGGCTTGTCGCAATTGGCTCTGGTCTATCTTGATCTGCGCGGCGTGGCGCTGGCGCAGGTCTTTGACCAGGTCGTCAAACGCTCGGTTTTCGCGTTCCCGTCGCAGGAGCCCGCGAGCCTGGCGTTGGATCTGCTCGTAGGGTTCGACGCCGCCGGGCTTTTTGCCATTGACGCGAAAGAGCGCATAACCGCCCTGAACCCTGAGCGGCCCCATCAATTGGCCCTGTTGGGCGCCGAAGATGGCCGGCACCAGTTTGGGGTAGACCGACTTGTCGCGGGGATGAAAATGGAAATGGGCCTGGGTGTTGACGGCGCTCTTGCGTACGCTGCGGTCGGCGAATTCCGCAAAGGAGGTGCCGGCGGCGATGCGCTCCTTGATATCGACGGCGTCGGTCAGGTCGCGAATGAGCAATTCCTCGACTTCAATGGCCTCCTCGTGGTAGAAGCGGTTGGGGTTGGCATCGTAGAATTCCCAGACTTCGGCGTCGGTGAGCAAGTCGATAGCGGCGAAGCGGTTGCGCACCGCGTCGAGTAGCGTATTGTCGCGCACCCGGCGTTCAAGGCGGTGCATCTCGGGTTCTGTATAAAGACCCTCGTCGCGTGCCGCCCGGCGCAGGAGAGACGGGTTGAGGACCATACGTTCGAGCGTGGCTAGGGCGCGAACGCTGTCCTTGAGGCTGTTCTGCGCGTTGATTCGCTGTAGGGCCTTCCAAGCCGCGGCAATAGTGACTCGATCCTCGCCATAGGTATAGAGTGTCGCCTCGCTCGTATCTAAACCGCTTATGTCGAGACGGCGGGCTCCGTCGAGCATCAAGCGGAAACCTGCCTGGTCCAGCGCGGCGGCTGTAGATTCCTTTAGCTGTTCAAAATGCTCGGCTTGAACCGCGGTCATGCGTTCGGTGAAGAGCATGTTTTCGATAAGGGGACGGTAGCGTTCATAGGGCGTAGGACGGTCTTCAGTGAAGCGTATAATGTGCCAGCTTCGCCCGGCTGGGAGGGGTTTGGAAAGCTCGTTCGTCGGTAGAGAGTTGAATAATTCGGCCGGGACATGCAGCCCAGGTGCTGCTTCTCGGCCGATAAAACCGAGTTGGCCGCCCTGTTCGGAGGAACGTTTGTCGAGCGAGTGGGCGCGGGCTACTTCGGCGAAGGGTTGGCCGGCGGCGAGTTCGACCGCGACTTGTTCGATCTCGGCCCGGGTGCGGACGAGAATGGCGTTGAGTTTGCGTTCGCGGTGATAGCCGTCGTCGTTGAACACGCGGCGGACCTCTTCTTCGGCGACGGTCGCCTCGGGGGCGAGAAAACGCGCCCGGTAGAGCACGATGACTCGCGCGTCAACCGCCTCGCGAACCTTGCGTTGGACCGCCTTGAGCGTGTCCATGCCGTGCGTCTCCGCTTCGGTGAGCAGCAGTTGGCGGTCGATGAGCGACTGAAGGTATCCGCGTCTGGCGGCATCGCCACCCTCCTTGCTTTTGAGGCCGTCGGGCAGTCTGCCGACGAAGGCCTGTAATTGCTCGGCGGAAATGGCCCGCTCGCCAACGGTGGCCACGGGTTTGTCCTCTGCGGTGCAGCCACCGAAACAGAGTGCGAAAGACAAGATGCCAACTAAACGCATGTATTCCTCCGAATATCTTATTTAATATACAGGTACTGAGTTGCCGACCATCCCCGTGAACCCGTCGATGACCAGCCAGAGACCGGCGGCGACGAATTGACCGATGACCACCCCGATAAAGAACGGACGGGTCAGAGCGTAGGTGCGGGGACCACCGTATTTTAGGGCGGTGATTTTGATCAACCAAGCTAAAAATATAGAAAACCAAATGCTGTTCATCACCCAGCCGGTGCTCACCGCGAAACCCAGCGGGTGGAAAGGCCACCATATGAAATAATGGCGGGCGGCCATTAGGCCCCCCATTATTAACGCGCCAAAACCCGTCCATAGCCAGCCGATTAGATCCGGACCGGTGGGGGTCGCGAGTTTTTTGGCAGCGAAATCGGAGGGGTAGGCGGCAAAACCGGTGAAATATTGCGGGTGCAAATTGAGCGCGCCGTCGCGATAGGCTATATGCAGCATAAACCAGCACGAGGCGACGAGACTGATGAGCATGGCGGTGACGATGGCCCAAAAGAGGCCGCGGCGCGAGCCTTTGAGGTCGCTGCCTAAGCGCAGACCATTGGCCAAAGGTGCGGTCATGAAAATCAATAGGTCCCCGGCCCAGACAAAGGTGTAGCCGGTGGCGACCATACCGGCCGGCCCCAGCGCCGGGACGCCGACGCTCGATACGACAAAACCGGCGGGCACCATTTCTGGGGTCACGGTGGGCAAGCCGGCCTCGGCGATTACCCGGGCCAGCCCGATAAAGATGACCAGCGTGGAAAAGAGGAAGAAGGGCACGATCCATGCGGGAATCCCCGATTGCCACAACCAGTAGCCCATAATGCCGATCCCGGCGAAAAAGAGAACGACCGACGCCCGATAGGAGAGGATTTCCTGCGAGTCGTCGATGCGCTCGTCGCCGGTAAGCGCCTTGTGGAAGACATCGCGCAAGTGCGGGCGGGCAGTCCACAGGCCGTAGCAGACCAGGGTGATAAGCGCGCCCATCATCTGATGCCCCATAATTGCGCCGACCGGTCCGGAGCCGGTCCAAGGACCCAATTCTTCGGGGTTGAAGATGCCGACATAGGTAAACAGGCTCTCCTGTACCACGTGCAGCAAATAGAAAAACCACAGACTGAAGGCGATATTAGAATTGATGAAGTAGGCAAAACCGAACATCAGGAAATTGATGCGGATACCTAGGGTCGCGGTGCGGTTGAATATTTCGATACTGGTCGAGGGCACTATCGGGGCAATAAAATTAAAGTAGTGGTGCAGGGCGTTGACGCTATTGATGAAGAGCGGCAACAGCAGGCCACACCACATCACGGGATTGCGGAAAATGGGCTTGAGGATCTTTTTTTCACCGTCGGCCCCGTCTTGGATCAGCGCCAGCGGTACCTGGGCTAAAGGAAAGACTAGGCGTTCATTGTCCACCCATTGCCGACGCAGCATCGAAATGGCGGAAATAATGGTCGCGTAGAACGCGGCGTAAAAGACAAACCAGCGCAATAGCGGCCCCAGCCAAACGTGCCATGGGATTGAAGATGAGCCTTGCGTACCCTCGTAAAAGGCTTTGACGGCTTCGGGGTCGAAGACCACCATCCATCCAGAGAGGAAGGGGTGGACTTGGTCGGCCCATTGGTTTTCGGGGGTAGCGTAGTAGAAGGTGCCAGTGATCATCGGCAACAGCATGCCGATGACGCCGCGAGTGGGAATGGCGGTGGCGACGGCCATCATGACGAATATCGTCACCAGTTCGCCCCGGCTGAAGGCCCAGGCTCGGTTGAGCGCGCCCAAAAAAACATGCAGGGTTAGCAGCAGTACGAAGAGTAGGAAGAAGGCCGCTGGTGTTGCCGAGCTGAGGCCTAGGCGTGACCCCTGGATCACCATACTACCATAGGGGATGCCGATGGCGATGAGCAGGCTCATTACGGAACCGACGAGGAATCCTCGTGCAGTAATGGCAGAGGATGCTTCTTTGTGTGGTGTAGTTTCGGCCATTTTTATCATTTAAGTGTTATAGACAATAAAGTAAAAACAGTGCGAAGGGGCAAAGGAAATGCTGTGCAAGCGTTGAGCCGAGCTTTGGCGTTGGTAGCGGGTTTGTTATTGCTGGTTATTGTCGAGTTGGGCCTGCGGGCTTTGGGCATCGGGCCAAGTAATGATCTCTTTATGGCCGAAGGAGGAGATTACCGCCTCAACCCGCAGGCAGCCCGGCGTTTTTTCCCGCATCAGTACGCGCGCTTGGCCCCCGGCCAGGATCGTTTCGCGCAGGATAAGGACGAAGGCGTTTTGCGTATTTTTGTGCTTGGCGCTTCGACCTTGCTGGGTTTTCCCAATCCGGCCCAGACCTCGTTTCCGAATTTCTTGCAATTGATGCTCGAAGACGCCTATCCCGGGCGCGAAATCGAGGTCATTAACTGTGGCATTACCGCCATTAATTCTTATGTACTGCTCGACTTCGCCGAAGAGGTCGCCGCGCAAGAGCCGGACCTGGTGCTGATCTACGCGGGGCATAACGAATTCGTCGGGCCCTATGGTGCGGCGACGCCCTTTGTGCGGCTGGGCAGTGACCGATCCTTTATTAAACTGCAAATGCGCTTGCAGCGCACCCGCATCTACTATTTGCTCGGCGAGGCGCTATACTATGCGGGGCAATGGTTGCGCCCCGATGGGCAAGCACCTTCATTCGGCTTACATCTTGTGCAGCGGGAGATCTATTGGGGGGATGCTGCACATGCTGAGACCACGGCCAATTATCGCGATAACTTAAGCGAATTATTGGCGATTATGCGTACGCGCGGCGTGCCGGTGGCGCTTTGTACGTTGGTTTCAAACCTCGAAGGTTTTTATCCTTTGCGTTCGCAGGAGCCCGCTCCGCCGGCAGGCGCGGAGCGGGCAGAAATCGTGAATGATTATCCCCACCATGCAGGGGTGCATTTCGCTACCGGGTTAGATCGGAAAGCACGTGCGGATGCTAAGGGCGCGCTCGAGGCTTTTAAGCGTGCCCGCGATCTCGACGCAATTCACCTACGTGCCTGTGCGCCTTTTAATAATATTCTTCGCGAATCGGCTGTGGACGGGGTCTGGTTAATTGATCTCGAACGCGCTTTTGCAGCAGCAGCACCTGAGGGGATCGTCGGCGATGAACTGATCAGCGAATATCTGCACCCTACGGTTTGGGGGCACTATTTGATGGCGCGCAATATTCTCGCGCAAATCGTCCAGCGCGAAGAGGCCTTCGCAGGGGAGGGGGTGGATCCGGACGTGTTGAAATCCTTTGCGCAATATTGCCGGCGTCTTGGCTATGGGGTGCAGCAACGCGTCTTGGCGCGCAACGATCTGATACTGTTGTTGCGCAATATGCCCTACCGCGACCGCCCGCAGGTATTAGAAGAAAGGCTGTCGGGATTGGTGGCTGAGCAATTGAGCGAATTGCCCAAGATGAGTTATGCACAGATTGAGGATTTTGCCGGGCGCGGCGGTTTTGTTTTTCTGGCTAAAGTGATCGAGGAAGCGGGAGACGGCAATCGACAGCGTTTAGCGGCACAACTCATGACTTTAGCGCAACCCTTGGGTTTTATGCCGTAGACGAGCGGCTGTACCCCGCGATCATACCAGTAATTCTTCCCCATAGGCGAACAATAGCGGTGTACCGCCGGTATGGACAAAGATAATGTCCTCGCTGTCGGAGAAACGGCCCTGCCGTAATTGATCGACAAGACAGGCGAAGGCCTTGCCCGAATAGGTGGGGTCGACAAGAATGCCCTCGTGCCTGGCCAACAGGCGGATCGCGTCCAGTGTTCTTTGCTCTGGATGACCAAAACCGCGGCCGACATATTCGTCGGTTACCTTGATGAGCGCGGGATCGGCACTACATGTGAGGCCGATATGCGCTGCGGCTTGCTCGGCTTGTCGGGCGATTTGCTCTGATATGCCAGTGGCCTGGCTCATTTTGCTCTGCGGGGTGCCGAGTAATCGCAGCGGGCGGCCCAGGAGTGCGAAACCGGCGAGCAAACCCGCTAGGCTGTTGCCGCCGGAGCCGATCACCAGATGGCCGGGCGCGATGGACTCGTCCTGGCATTGCCGTTCTATTTCCAATGCACATTGTATGTAGGCCACGCGCGAGAGCAGGCCGGAAAGACCAGTGAAAGTTTTATGCCCCGCGTTGTTTAAACGCTGTTTCTCTTGCTCTATGGTCTCGTTAATATCGGCCGGTGAGGCCACGCGAATATCGATTCCGTAAAGCCGGTCGAGCAGATAATTGCCCTGGGCCGGATGGCTGCGGCCCATCGTCGAATCGTCTTCGCGCAGGACTATGACGCCTTTGAGATTGAGGCGTGCACAGGCGGCGGCGAATTGGCGACAGTGATTGGATTGCACGACCGCGCTTAGAACCACTGCGTCATAACCTTGTGCCGTGGCTTCTGCTAGGGTGAATTCGAGATAGCGGGTCTTGTTGCCGCCCAAAGCCAGACCGGTCATATCATCGCGCTTGACCCAGATACGTGGTCCATTGAGCACCGTGGTGAGCCGGGTGCAAAGCTGTAGGGGCGTCGGCAAGTGGCTTAGGCGGTGTCGCGGCAGCGCATCAATCGCGCGTTGTACCGTTTGGGTTTGGCAGTCCACAGGCTCTCCTTCTTCAGTTCGCTGGAACAAGAAAATCAAGGCTTGCTAAAAAATACCGGCTCTGCAGGGCTTTGTGCGCGGTGTTTTTCTTGCGGTAATACTTCAATAAACGCGTAGGCGGTTGCCCACGGTGCCGGTTAGGGCGTCGATCAAGAGCCAACAGCCACCGACGACGATTTGGCCGAGGGCGAGGCCTAAGAAAAAAGGCACGGTCTTGCGATAAAGACTCGCGCCACCGAAGCGCAGGGCCAGCGTTTTTATCAGCCAGGCGAGCAGGATCGAGAACCAAATCTGATCCATTACCCACCCCATGCTCGCGGCAAAGCCGATGGGGTGCAACGGCCACCAAGCCCAGTGGTTGCGCGCGAGGATCAGCGCCCCCATTAAGAGGGCGCCGCCACCGGTCCACAACCAGCCGGTGCCGTCTGGGCCGGTGGGGTGCAGCAGTTTCTGGATAGCGAATGTGGAGGGATTGTAGGCGAAGCCGGAGAAGTATTGCGCGTGCAGGTTTACCGCGCCGTGCGTATAGGCCAGGTGCAGGGTATACCAGGTCGAGACCACGAGGCTGATCAGCATCGCCGCGGCCATGCCCCAGAGCAGGCGGCGGCGATTGCCGCGCAATTCGCTGCCCAGGCGCATGCCATTGGCGAGGGGGGCCGTCATAAAGACCAGCAAATCGCCGATCCAGACGAAGGTATAGCCTAGTGCGACCAAGCCCTTGGCGCCCAATGCTGGGACGCCAAGGGCGCTGACGGTGAACCCGCCGGGCACCATGCTGGGAGTAATGGTGGGGGTCCCGACCTCGGCGACGATGCGCGCGAGGGCGACAAGGATGCACAGGGCGCTGAAGACGACGAAGGCGGCGATCCATAGGTGCAGGCCGCTTTGCCACAGCCACAGGGTCATGATCGTCGCGCCTGCAAAGAGACCACTGACGTAGAAGCGGTACGAGGCCATTTCGCGGGACTCCCCTCCCGGTCGCAGGGTCTGGCGCCAGACCTCCAATAAATGCGCGCGGGCGGTCCACAGGCCGTAGCCGACGAATACGACAAAGGCCCCCATCATCTGATGGCCGATACCGGCGGAGGACCACTCGCCGAGGTCCTCGGTGTGGTGCAGTTGCAGGCTGTGCAGCAGGCCGTCTTCAAGCGCGTGCAGTAGGTAGAATAACCAGAGGCTAAAGGAGAGTTGCGTGCCGATGAGATAGGCGAATCCGAGCATCAAGAAGTTGACACCGATGCGCAGGGTGATGCTGTCGCGAAACAGGGCGATCTGGGTTTGCATTGTCGGCGAGGGCATGGCCGGAAAGTAATGGTGCAGAGTTTCGAAACTGCCGATGACGAAGGGGATCGCCAGGCCGACCCACATAATGTAATTGCGAAAAAAGGGCTTGAGCAGTTGGCTCGTTTTGCCTTCGATCATTGCCAGTGGCACTTGCGCTAGCGGATAGGCCAGCCGCTCGTTGTCGACCCATTGACGGCGCAGGATGCCCATTAGTGAAATTAAGGTCAAATAGAACGCTGCGTAGAAAAGCAACCAACTAGCCAGCGGTAGAGCCCAGGCGTTCCAAGGTATGTGTGCGCCGGGTCCCTGGCCTTCGTAGAAGGCGCTGATGGCCTCTGGGTCGGCGACCACCACCCAGGCGTTCAAATGCGGATGGATCAGCTCGGCCCAACGGTTCTCGGGGCTGGCGTAATAGAAGGTACCGGTGATCATCGGCAGTAGCATGCCTACGACGCCGCGGGTGGGGATGGCCGTGGCGACGGTCATCATGACGAAGATGGTCAGCAGTTCGCCATTGCCGAAAGCCCATACGCGTTTGAGCGCGCCAAGGCCAAGGTGTAGGCTTAACAGTAGGACGAAAAACAAAAAGAAGGCCGCCGGGGTGGCGGAACTCAAGCCCATGCGGGTGCCCTGGATCAGCATGCTACCATAGGGCACGCCGATGGCGATTAGCGCAGACAGCGCGCACCCGCAGAGTATGGCGCGCATTGTGACGCTTGCAGTGTCGTCTCCGCTCGCGATGATGTCGCGGCGATCGAGGTGTTCGCGGAAGTCGCTGGGCAGTTGTCTGCGCAAAGGACTCACCAGCTGAAGATCCGGTTGTCGGTCATGCCTGTGAACGCGTTGATGACCAGCCAGACATCGGCGCTGGTGGACTGGCCGAGAATCGAGCCCAGGAAGAAGGGCCGTGCGGCCCCCAGTATTTGAGTGCGACGGCTTTGCAACGCCAGGCGAGGAAAATGGAGCCGAGGAAAAAGGCCCTGAAGGTATAGCCCGTGCGCGGAGGACTCATCGGGTATTAGTCTTTGTTTGTGGTAGTCGCGGCTAAAAAATGCGCGAAGCCGAAGTGCTCGGGCGCGTGGAATTGTGGTTTGTGCATTTTGGTGTCGGACCAGGTGATATACTGGAGGTTTATTTTGCCGCCTGTGCGATATAGGTTGAGTCGCCAGACGTCGCCTGGTTGCGGTGGCAGGTGAGGTGCGTAACCTGCGAAGGCCTTAAAGGGGATGGCGATTTCCGTGGTCCATAAACTGTCGGTATCGGTTTCGTCGTTGAGGGTGCCGGTGATCGAGACGGCGACCTGGAGTTCGTTGGCGTTCCATTGGCTGCTGCGTTCCATTTTTGGCGAACGGTCGAGGATGGTGCCTCGGGCGTTGAATTCGAAATTGTAGTAGTTGTTTACAGCACTGGTGTCGGGGGCGATAAAGACTTCGACGCAATCATCGCGCGAGACGGGGTCGTCGCGCTTGTCGTATTCGGCGGAAATGTGGGGGTCGAACGCCGTAAAACCGACATAGAGATAGTCATCGTTCCACAGCAGGCGTACCTCCGTGCGGTCTTTGGCCCCAGCGGTCCACCAGGGGAAACTGAACTCATCGATGACGGATGTCTCTGCCCATGCGGTTTCGTTGAGGCGGCCGTCGATGGTGATGGCCGCAGTGGTGTGGGGGATAGCGCACTCGGGCAGGTCTTGCGCGCGGGTGCAAATCGGCAAGAGTAATATCAAGCAGAAGCTAAAACCTGACATGGCGATATGGTCCTCTTTATTCGAGGTGGGCCGGCGAAATGGACAAGGTCACGGGATCAACCCCAACTCAACCGAGGTGATTCGAGGGAACGGTGATGCTTAGGACCATGCATGGCGTTGGCCCCCGATCCATTCGAGATGGACGCGGCGCAGCAGGCCGTAGTTGTAGAAGGCAAAACCGTCGATCCCGGCTTGGTGCAACCCGGACACATACGCGGCGAACGCGCCGGCGTCGGCGAAGCTGCTGGCTTGCACGATCGCGCTGAAGCCGGTGTCCGATGGAAATGCTCTACGTTGGTCGGCGATATTGGCCGCGATCGTCTCGGTTATTGTATCTACGCCGCCATTGACCATGTAGACTTCGCGCAGGGCGCGGTCGGAATCGAGGCCATTGCGGATCGGGTCGCGGCCACCGAAGAAAGAGGCGCGCGCGCCGGATTGCAGGGCGATGTCGACGGCTTGCTCCATCAGCGATGTCGCCGCTTCGATACGTGTGTCGATAAAAACCTGTAAGCGGCCGGAAAATAATTTGGCCATAGTCGCAGGATCTAGTGGCTGTGTATCGTTTGCATTGGGTTCGCGGGCGAGTTCGTCGGCGAGGAATTCGGCGATTTCTGCACGGAAGCGCTCGGCGTCTTCTATTCCGGCCTCGCCTGCGCGATCGAGGCAATGCCGGCAATAACACAGACCCATCAGCATTTCGCAGAGTGGAGTGATTTTGACGGCGATCTTGGGGTTGCGGAAACCGTAGTTAAAATGCAGGTAGGCCAGCGATTCGAGGTGGAATTCGTCGGGTTCGAACTGGCGGGCGATTTCGCGGCAGAGGGCCAGCGCGTAGTCGCGCGTCAACGGGCTGGCCGGGCAGAGCTGTGCAAGGTTTGTGTGCCCGAACGCGTCTTGTTTGGCCGCGTCGGGATAACGTTGCGGCAGATGGTGGTTGTAGTTGAAGACCAGCCAACTAGTGAAGTCAAGGCCGCGCGTCTTGATCTTGTCGACGATCTTGGACATATAGCCGGGGCTGGTGACGACATTGCTGATCAGTGGTTCGATGGGGCTTTCGCGATAGAACGTATCGGACGGTTGAAAATAAAGCGCGCCCTCTTCGCCCCAATAAAGCGGTCGTCGCGGGTTGCGCGGTAGCAGGTAGGTCGAGACGTGATAGCTCTGGGCCAGACTGACGCTGTTGAGCCCGGCGGTATCGGCGATGGTTTCCAAGGCACGGTCGATGCCTTCGTCGGATAGATCCCAGGGGTAGGTATAGATCGTTGCGCGCTTGGCCATTGCGTCTACTCTTCGATTTCAGTTCTCGTTTTAGATATAACCGCTAAGGTAGGGAAAAAAAGCGTTGGCGAGCAAATTTGCGCCAGCGTCCCTGGTTTCAGAAATCGCGCATAAACCCGCAGGTCCAACCGCCGTCGACGACGAGCGTATGGCCGTTGATATACGAAGCCATCTGTGAGGCCAGGAATAGGGCGGCATGCGCGATGTCTTCGACCTGACCGGGGCGACGGTTCGGTACGAACGAAACGAGTTTTTCTCCCTGTTCGTTGAAACTGCCGTCTTCGTTGTAGAAAATACCCCGCGTTGCGTCCGTGACCGTGGACCCTGGGGCAATGGCATTGACGCCGATACCGTGTTCGCCCAACTCTAGGGCCATAGCTTCCGTTAAACTGATCACGGCGGCCTTGCCGACGACATGGCCGATCTGGTTGCGCAACGGTACTTTGCCGGCGACCGAAGCGATATTGATGATACGCCCGGATTGCTGGCGGATCATCTGTTGCGCGGCATATTTTGAACAGTAGTAGGTGCCGTTGATATCTACGTCCATCATTTTGACAAAGACTTCGTCGGGGTATTTGTCGACCGTAGTACGCTCCGCCGGATTGGAAGGGTTGTAGGCGGCGTTATTGACCAAGATGTCGAGGTGGCCGTTGAGCGCAGTGGCTGCTTCCAGCATCTCGTGGACTTCGTCGAGGACACTGATATCACAGTGTACATACGATGCGGCCGGTCCCAGTTCTTCAGCTGTGCGCCTGCCTGCGTCATCCGATAGGTCGCCGATGACGACGCGGGCGCCGTGCGCGATATATTCGGCGGCGATGCGCTGGCCGATGCCTCTAGCCGCTCCGGTGATAACGGCTACTTTGTCCTGCAGACTGAGTTGCTGGTGCATGATGGTCTCCCCGTTGTTAGCAGATCATGCTCTGGTGCGCCCGGATGCCGTGCGCCGGCGGGTCTTCGCCGATCCAGCGGTCGTCGATCGACTCGGAGGCCAACTGGTAGCGCGAATCGGACGACAGGCGGATCTGCTCAGTGTGGTTGTCGGCGCTGGCGTGCATGGTATACATGCTGAAGATCAATAGGTCGCCCATGCGGTATTCGGCTGTCAGCCAGCGGCCGCCCAAGGTCTGGCGGGTGGCGACCGCGTCGGGCGAATAGGCACCGAAGGTCGGCGACTGCCATTGCACCTGGTGTCGTTCATCGCTCGTCAGGTCGCGCTGTTGTTCGCGGGCCGTTGCTAATAGCCTGTGGCTCGTGGCGTCATTTTCGCAATAGCGGTCTACGTCCGTCTGGCCATAGGTCGAGATCAATTCTTGCTGGCGGTGTGAATTCTCCAAGACCATCAAACCGCCCATATCCATCTCGACATCGCTGAAGGGCGTCCAGGACGTATAGAGCTGGCGAGTGCCGCGTCCCATATAGACCACGTCGTAATGCGGTTCGGTGGCGCGGCCGTCCGGGGTCTTGACCCTGAACCAGGTGTAATCGTAGTGGCGCACGGGACCACCGAGGAAATTCTGATAGAATTCCATCATCGATCCGGCGTAGAGTACGGCATCCAATTGCGGGTTGTCTTGTGCGACGGAGGCCAAAAAATCTATTCTGGCGCCGGGTGCGGCGATGCAAGCCTCGCTCGGGTGGTCCGGGTGTAGGTGCCCCGCGTCGGCCAGGCGTTGTGCTATTTCTCGCCGGGCCGTCAATACGGCTTCCCGATCCAAGAGCCCCGGTAAAAAAAGATAACCGTCTTCTTGCATGCGGCGGCGCAGTTCCGCGTAATCGCTGCAGGCGTCGTCCGAACGGCGCAATTCGCCGAGCGCTTCGGGGGCGGTTTCCAATGCAGATCCCTGGAAGGTGAACGTATCTTGGGCAATTTTCGCTTGCATGGCTTTCCTCTAATGCTTGGAGGTCGTTTCTCTGTGATATCTCGACTATATTATATAGTGTCGCCGCCGCGTCAAGTCTTATCCTTATGGGGCACGGTAAACCACTTAAAGGACGTTATAATGCAAGACAATGAGAAATACTTATTTGATTTACAAGGGTATATAACTGTCGATAACGCGCTGGACGCCGCGCAATTAGTTGAGCTGAACCGCATTTTCGACGAACATGTCACTGCCGATTGCGAAGAGGGTATGCTGACGCACCGTTTTGGCGGATTGCTCGATTGGGGGCCGGCCTACCGCAATCTGATCGACAACCAAGCCGTCGTGCCCTATTTAGAGGAAATCGTGGATACGAAGTTTCGCCTCGATCATATCTACGCCGATATTATCCGCTCGGGCACGAGCCCCATCGGCGCGACGTTACACGGTGGTGGCGCGCCTTTTAATCCCTCGCAGTACTATCGTTTTTCGGGGAACCGCATGTACAATGGCCTGACTGTCGTCGCTTATAACCTGGCCGATGTCGGGCCAGAAGACGGGGGGTTCGGTTGTGTGCCTGGTTCGCATAAGAGCAATTATAGCCTGCCCGGCGAGTGGCGAAATATGGACGAGGGCTTGCAGCCGTGCGTGCGGCGGGTAACCGGAGCGGCGGGCACGGCAATTATTTTTACTGAAGCGCTTACGCACGGGGCACTGCCGTGGACCGGTGAGGGTGAGCGGCGCACCATTTTCTTCAAATACAGTCCGCATCCGATATCCTGGGCAGCCGGCTATTTTGACGACAAGGCCTACGATGATTTGAGTGAACGCCAACGCGATATTCTCGAAGCGCCCAACGCCCGTTATGGCAGCCGGCCGCGCTGATGAACGGGCGAGCTGTCTGCCTAACACGGCAGAAGAAGAGCAATGATTCGTTTAAGGACGCGGTGATAAAACGTTGCTCTGCAACGGACAAACTAACAAGCGAACATAGAGGTGGATGGTGAAATACTCGGATAAATACTTTGTCTTCGACAAAAATCTCGGAACGCCGCAATTACCGGAGGAGACAGCCTATGCCAAGGCAAACTCGATCGGTCGGCCGGTCGTTGAGCTGACAGAGGAACAACGTTACTCGTTCGATCTGCGCGGCTGGTTGTTGGTAGAAAACGTATTGTCCGATGACGAGATCGCCGCAGCTAAAGAGCATATCACCCGCCTACACCGGGAGCCGGACTCGTTGTCTGAGCACCAGCGCTCGTCGATGGCGGGTGTCTGTGAAGATCTCATTGACCATCCAGTAGTAGTCGGCTTTATGAACGAGTTCGTCTATCACCCTTTTACCGACGGTTCCAAAACGCCGCCGCTCGGCAACCAGTCGTGTTATGGTTTTCGTATGGAAATGAGCTTCTCGCAATATCGCGAGGCCGGCGATGGTAAATTCGGGCCGCACAATGGCAATGGCATGATGCGGGTGCCGGGCGATCACCACACCTACCACGCCTTTCCCGGCCAGGCGCACACTTGTTTGACACGGGCACTGTGGGAACTCAATCCGGTGGAGGAAGGACAGGGCGGGACGCTATTCGTCAGCGGCAGCCACAAGGCAGCTTTTACCGGGCCGCAATCGTTGCGCACGATAGATTCGCCTTTTTGGGACAGTTATAGCTGTCCGGCGGGGTCGGTGCTGTTCTTTACCGAGGCGGTGACGCATTCTTCCTCGGTTTGGGCGATGGACACGCCGCGTATCGCGATCTTCAATAGCTATAATAGCATCGGCAGCAAGTGGCACAACTGGGATCCGCATCCCGAGTTGCTGGCGCAAATGCCACCGATGCGGCAGACGATGTTTCGGCCGGTCTATGTCGGGGGCAATGTGATTGATGAGGCGAGTGCATAAGTGTGAAATATGTGTCGGTTGCGCGGCTGGAGCGAGTGTTTAGCGCGAAACAATTGCTCGACCGCGCGAGGAGAGAGGCGCGTCACAAGATGAACTGCTGTTAATCGCCTAGCCTGAACTGCGGTTCGTAGCCAAAGGCCTGTTGCGCGGCGTCGATCGCCAAAAGAGGCGTTCGGCCCGGTAGCGGTGCGGTGAGCGGCAGGTCGGGGCGGAAGCGTGCGACTAACTCTGCGCTTGGCTCGGGGCAACGGGTATCGGCGGCCCCGAGCGTATAGACGCCAAAACCGGGCAGGGTTTCTTTTTCCAGCGCCTGGCGAATACCGCGTGCAATATCCTCGACATGCACCCATTGATACAGGTCGTCGGACCAGGCTGTTGTCGGCGCTAAGCCGTCCGCAAGAACTTGCGCATATCGTTCCGCGTTCCAGACGCCGGCAAAGCGGAAAGCCGCCGTCGTCATCTTATAGGCACGATGATAGGCGGCACAGGTTTCTTCGTTGACCAGTTTGCTCAGGCTATAGGGGTCTTCTGGCACCGGGTTAAAGGTCTCGTCCAGCGGCAAACTCGTATAGGGTGGGGCTTCACCGCTCAGGCGCCAGTAGAATGTACCATAGGCGTTGATGCTCGAAGCGCATAGGAAGCGCTGTACGCCGGCCCGCTGTGCCGTGTCGATAGCGACAAAGGTGCCCATGGCATTGCTTTTAAAGGTGGCGACGCCGATTGCGGGTAGTCCGCGCGGTTCACCTGCCAAGTTGACCACCGCGTCCATATCGGCGGCGGCGGCGAACATGGCCGCTTCGTCGGTGATCTCGGCTTGCACAAAGGGCCAATCGGTCACCAGCGGGATGTGCGCTCGCTCGCCGTTGCCGCGAAAGACCGTCGCGTCTTCGGGGCGCGTCATATCGAGCAGGCGCAAAGAATGGCCGCGGCTTTGCAATTCGGCGATGAGCTGACGGCCGATAAAACCGCAGGCGCCGGTGATCAAGATCTTCATGTGGTACTCCCCGTTATTCTTCGGTCGACAATTGATAGTTGGCCAGTGATTCCAGCACTTTTAAGATGGCGATATGGTCGGCATCGGCGTCGCCATTGGCTAAGCAGCTATTGTAGAGCTGCCAGGTGTTGGTCGTGTTGGGCAGCACCATGCCCAGTGACTTGGCGGCCTCGACGGCCAGCCCCAAGTCTTTTTGTTGTAGCGCGACGCGAAAGCTTTGCGTGAAGTCGCGGTCGAGCATGCGCTGGCCGTGGTTTTGCAAAATCAACGAGTTGGCCGCGCCGCCCATGAGCGCTTGCCGCACTTTGCCGGGGTCTGCCCCGGCCTTGCTGGCAAAGAGCAACGCCTCGGCCACCGCCTCGACGGTGATGCCGACGATGATCTGGTTGGCGACCTTGCAGACCTGGCCGTCGCCATTGCGGGTGCCGATCAGGGTTATGGTACTACCCATGACCTCGAACAGCGTTTTGACGCGATCGAAAGCCTGCTCGGGGCCACCGACCATAATGGTGAGTTCGCCGCTTATGGCCCGGCCGGCGCCGCCGGAGACCGGCGCGTCCAAATAATCGCAACCCAACTCATTGATCTGACGGGCGAACTCGATGGTCGCGGTCGGGGAGATCGAACTCATGTCGACGACCGTTTTGTCGGCCTGCAGGCCAGCGGCCACGCCGTCTGCGGCGAAGAGCACGATTTCGACATCGGGGGTGTCGGGGACCATCAGCACGACGATATCGGCGGCCTCTGCGACTTGGCGATTGCTTGTTTTGACCGTCGCGCCGCCGTCGAGCAATTCCTGCGGCAAGGGCGGGTCGAAATCGACGATGACCAGGGGATAGCCGGCGCGTTGCAGGTTTAACGCCATTGGCCGACCCATAATGCCTAGACCGATAAAACCGACGGTAGGTTTATCGGTCAATGTGGCCTCTTTCATTGGCTTGCGGCCTACAGATCTTTTTCTTCGGCGATGGTATCCCAACCGACGATACGGACGCTGTCTTCTATTTCGCCAATGGCGATATTGGCGAAGGTCAGGGCCAGAGTGCCCTCTTCTAAATGCCCGCCGAATCCGTTGCGCTCGTCGGAGAAATCAATGTGGCAATGGACCTTGCCGTCGAGTACGTAGCCGTTGAAGGAGCAAATGTCGAGCGGCTGTATACTCTGGGGATAACTTTCTTTCGGTGGTAATTCGTTGCTCATCACCACGTGGAAATGCGAATGGCTAGACGAGCCGAAGCCGGTGAGGAAGAGGCCATTTTTTATGTTGTGCTCGGTTACGGCCTGGCGCAATCCTAGCAAGATATCCTCACCCGGCGCGATACGCACCAGAATAACTCGTCCCATCTTTGTTTCGCGCGAAATCAATTCTTCCTCCTATTCGTTATAGAGTTTTGGTCCGATGGCGTTGCGATAGATTAGCCATCGCGATGCTTTTTATTTTTTGCTTTGCGCGGCTGGCGCCGGTTCGAAGCCGAATAGCTCGATCTCGAAAATTAGGACCGCACAGCCCGGGATCGAGAGCTTCTTGCCCTTGAGGCCGTAGCCGAGGTGTGGCGGGATGGTCAATTTTGCCTTGCTACCGACCTTCATCCTCTGCAGCCCCTCGATCCAACCCGGAATCGCTTTTGCCAAACCGACGTTGCGCGGGTCGCGGTAGGGGGCCGTATAGTCGAATTCCTTGCCGTCGATGAGTTTACCTGAATAGCGTACGGCAACGATATCGGTAGGACCTGGCGAAGGTCCATCACCGGTTTGCAACTCCAGGTAAATCAGCCCGGTTTCCGTGGTGATTGCCCCGGTTTCCGCGGCGGCTTGGTCCAAGAACGCTTGGTCGACCTTTTGTGCACAGGGGTCGCCGCAACCAGAAAGCCAGAGAGCGAGCGATAACAGGGGGGGGGCGATCAAGCTGGGCATAACACGTGTCCTCGCGTGGCAGATGGTAGAATGCGGCTGTTACAGGTGTTAGGCAAAGGTGTTCCATTGTGGATCAAAGCGATTGCGCAGGTCGGAGTCGAATGGTGCGTCGGCGATGCTCGTGTCGTCGTTGAGGTCCTCGTCGTTTATCCGCCATTTTACCAACCCTACGTCTCTCGGGCAGTAGGCCGACTCGTTGCCCGCGATGACCTCGGCTCGATAGCCTGTGCCAAAAGCGGTGAGGATCGAGCCGTCGGGCAGCAGCACGCTGGAAGTCGCCTGGCTGCATCTGTTCCACAGCCACTCGTCGGAACGGTTGCCGGGCCAGGCGGCGAATATATAGCGGTGGTCGAGGTCCCACGTCTGGCCATGATCGTGGCTGACGACGGCTTCGACGCCGAATTGTGGATAGCCCTCGGCGGTTTCGACATACCCCATGCGCGAAGTATACGACATCACGATATCCCCGTTTTCCAGCGTTAATAGGCTGAAGTGATGGCGTCCCCAGTCGTAGAGTTTCTCGACCGTCGACCAGTGTTGGCCTTCATCGCGCGAGATCGAGATGCCCAGGCCTTCGTAGAGGTCCAAGGCGTCTTCCTCGCCCGTCTCGGGATTCTTTTTTACGAATCGCTTGGGCATATCGGTCCGGTGTGCGGCGACCAGAGTTCCATTTTTTGCCCTGACGATACACACTTCGTTTGTCGCGGACCATTCGGGAATCTCGCGAAAATCGCTCCAGGTGCGGCCTTGATCCTCGCTATATCGGAGATAGGCCTGCGACCATATTTCACGGCTATGGTCCTCTATATATGCGGTCTCCCAAATCTTGGTGACCTTTCCAGTTTGTGCATCCCTTTCTATGGTGGGGCGGTCCCAAGGATAGAGGTTGCGCTCTATGGGTGACCTCTTAGTCCAAGTCTGTCCATAATCATCGCTGGACCAGCGTATCCATGGTTGTTTGGGCACGGCCATATAATCGAAGGTCCAGCAGAGGACCTGACCCGCCACTGTGTACACCAGCCCCACGGCAAGGCCGGTATCGCTCTTGCCATGGTCATCCGTATGCATATACTGCGGCTCGCTCCAAGTTGCGCCGTGGTCGTCGCTGGTCGAGGTCACCGCCTGGTGCGGGTTACCGCACGAGACCATCAGCAGGACCTGATCTTTCTCGGGGATATACGCGAGATTCGGGATCGCCGCGACCTGGTTCCACTGCTCCGTCCAAGGCCCGGTCCAGGTCGCGGTTAAAACCTGTGATTGTGCGGGATGTTTGATGCGCTCAGCCTGGCCGTTTAACTGTTGGATTTCGCAATCTTTCCAGTTTGTCATCGCTGCCTTTTCTTAAAATGTAACGGCGTTTTTGGGGTGCCCCGTGGAGCCATGTTATACAAACGAACGAATGCGGTCTGTTTTACTCTTTTACCGCCCCAGATGTAAGCCCTTGCGTAAAGAAGCGCTGTGTAAAGAGAAAGAATAACACGGTTGGCACCAGCGCGATAACCGAAGCGGCCGAGATATAGCGCCAGTTGACCCCGAAGACGCCTTGCAAGCTGGCGAGTCCGAGTTGTAGCGTGTAGAGCTCGCGGCTTTTAAGCACGACCAAGGGCCACAAAAAATCATTCCATTGTGCGACGAAGGTAAAGGCGGCTTGTGTCGCCAGTGCCGGTTTGATCAGCGGCAGCATAATGCGCGAATAGATCGTGAATTCGTTGCAGCCGTCGATGCGTGCGGCCTCCTCCAAGTCCTTGGGGATGGTGGTGAAGGCCTGGCGCAATAAGAAAATGCCGAAGGCGTTGACTGCGACGGGTAGAATGACGCCGGCGTGGGTGTCGACGAGTCCGAGCTTCAGCGTGACGATAAAGAGTGGGATGAGCAGTACCTGGAAGGGCACCATCGTCGTGGCCAAGATGCAATAAAAGATGAATTGACGGCCGCGAAAATGCATTCTGGCCAACGCGTAGCCGGTTAATGAGCAGAAGAACAGGTTGAGCAGTACGGTGGCGATGGCGATGTAGAAGGTGTTGAAGATATAGCGCATGAAGGGCAGGATATTCCAGGCCTTGACGAAATTGCTCCAGACAACTGGGTCGGGGATCCATTGTGGTGGATAGGCGAAGAGATCGGCCGATTCGGATTTGAGCGCGGTGGACAATAGCCAGGCGAAGGGGGTGAGTAAAATAAACCCTACGCCACAAAGTATGGCATAGAGTAGCACGCGCTGCCAAGTGGAGGTCGACACTATGCGCCTCCTGTGGTGTTATCGCCGCCGGCGAGGCGGAAGTTTATTATCGCGAAGATCAGGATGATGGCCAAAAGGAAAACAGAAACCGCCGCTGCATAACCGACTTCGAGGTATTTGAATCCCAGGGTGTAGATATAGTACGAGAGCAGGTTGGTGCGGTGGAAGGGGCCGCCGCCGGTCATTACATAGACCTCGCCGAAAGTGCGCAGTGCGGCGATCGTGGCGATGATCGAGACGACCAGCGTATAGGGCTTTATCGTCGGGATGATGACGTGGCGTATAACCTGCCACCCGCCGGCCCCATCGATGCGTGCGGCCTCTTTGAGTGCGATCGGAATGCCCTGCAGACCGGCGAGATAAATGATCATATAATAGGGTGCCGCCTTCCAGATAGTGACCATAGCGACGGAAAAGAGCGCGATGGCCGGTTCGGTAAACCAAACGGATTCGGTCTGGATACCGAAGAGACCGAGGAAGGCTTCGGGTACACCGCGGGCGTCAGCCAGCCAAGAAGGGCCGATGATGCCATAACCTTTGAGCACGGCGTTGATCAGGCCGTCGGAGTTGTAGAGCCATTTCCAGATGATGCCGGCGACGACGATCGAGGTGACGACCGGGATATAGTACAAGGTGCGGAAGATCTTGATCAGGCGTAGCGAATTGTCGAGTAGCAAGGCCATAAAGAACGACAGCACGACGAGTGCGGGCACGACGATGGCGGCGTAGAGCAGTGTATTGGCGAGCACGCGCCAGAAGAGCTCGTCGCCCCAGGCGCGGCGGAAGTTGTCGAAGCCGATGAAGACGGGGGCGGTGAAGATATTGTAGCGGTGCAGGCTGAGCCAGAGCGTGTCGAGCAGCGGGTAGGCAAAGAAGATGCCCAATAGCAAAAGCCCAGGACCAACGAAGAAGAAAGGTGTATAACGTCCGTGCACGGTTTTATCTCACTGGTAGCGGAGCAGGTGGTTCCATTTTTCCTCGATGCGGACCAAGGCCTCGTCGACGCTTTGCTGCTCGGCCAAAGCCTTGGCGAATTCCTCGTGCAGGATATCTTCCATCCGGCTCCAGCCGACCACGTCCGGCGGTGCCATAACGAAGGAATTGGGAATATCGGCGGCCGAAAGCTGATTGGCTTCGTCTGCTTGGGTTTTGGGCGGCTGACGAAAATAAGGGTCGGCGGCAGCGGCTACGGTCGAGGGCAGGATCGCCACCTGACGGCAAAATTCGAGTTGGTTCTCGTCGTTGGTGACGAAGAGCCCGAAGTCGACGGCTATTTCCGGGTGGCGCGAAGCTTTTGGTACCACCAGCACCTGGTTGGAAGCGGGGACTTTGCCGAGCAGGCCGCGCGGCATTGGCGCGGTAGCGACCTTGGCGGCGAACGTTTTGTCGAAATAGCGCGTGATCCAGCCGCCGGAAAAGGGCAGCATCGCGGCGCGGCCCTCGATAAACCAGTTGACCTCGTCGCGGTGGGAGGCGGCCAGGGCTTCCGGCGGTACCACGCCCTGCTGGTAGGCGTCGACCCACTTCTGGAAGATGGCTTTGGCCTCGGGGTGATTGATCCGGGTGCGGCTATAGCCTTCATCGAAGAGTGGCCAAAAGCCGTCCATGCGCAATAGCGCCCAAGGCGGGGCGATCAGCGAAGGGTGCAGTCGCCAGGAAACACCGTATTTACCGGTGCGTTCGCGTATTTGGCGGCCCATCGCCAGCATCTCGTCGAGGGTCCGTGGCGGGCGGTCGGGGTCGAGGCCGGCTTGTGCGAAGAGGTCTTTGTTGTACCACATCATAGTGACACCGACATACCAGGGGATAACATAGTTGGCGCCTTGGAAATAACCGACCCCGTTCCAGAAATTCTCCAGGCGCTTGGCTTTGTCCTCTGGTGATACGGCCTCGTCCATATTGACCAGGATATCGTATTGCAAAAAGCGCGGTAGGTCGTAAATGTTGACCAGGTCTGGTGCGGTATCGCCGACGAGTGCGGCGAGGAATTTTTCGGCGACTTCACCGCCGCTGACGTCGACCCATTTGATTTTGACGCCGGGGTGGGCCTGTTCATAGGTCGAGATCATGCCGAGGATATAGTCGGCGAAGGCGTCGCCGAGGGCGATGGTCCAGAATTCGACGGTGACGGTGTTTTCTTCTTGTTGGGATTCCTCGCTGCAAGAGATAAGCGGTAACAGGAGCAAAAATAATAGGGCAATTCTGGGCATCGGTCGCAATTTCGGCCTTGGTATGGGGCGTATCGGGCTGCTGGCGCTATGTGCGGATCGACTTAGAAGCTACGATACTAGGAGTCGGGGGGCAATGCAGTGGCGGCTGGGATCCGCGACGTCAAATTTGTTGCTAATATGGTGGTGACTTTCCGTCTGCAACGCCGGCTGAATGTCAAACAATTTCCGCTGCAACCGAGGCCCGACAAGCCTCGGTTGCAGCAGCATTTATACAGAGCGAACGCCCCACAGAGGAAAGGTTATTGGTAGGCGATCAGGTCGGGATTGCCATCTGGATCGCCGCAGGCTGTTCCATCGGAACCCAGTAGACCCAGGAGCAAAAGACCGGCTACATGGGGGGCGGCCATGCTGGTTCCGCTATAGGTGACTGTCCCGCCGTCTTTCGCAAGCGATTCGACTCCGACGCCGGGTGCTGCAACATCGACCGGACTGCCATAGTTGCTGAAGGAGGCCAGGCAGTCGTTGGTACCGATCGCTGAAACGGTGTAGACACCGACCTTATTTTCAATATGTGCCGGGGTATAATAGGAGGCATCCTCGGCTGAATTCCCTGCAGCTATGGCAAACAAAATACCCTGATCGGCGGCTTGTTTTACCGCAACGTCCATCGCCGTTTCGCTGGTACCGCTATACCCGCCGAGACTCATATTCGCAACATCGCCAGCCACCCCATTCGCCGCCACGTAATCAATGCCGGCCACGATCCAGGAAGTATAGCCGCTGCCTCGATTATCTAGTACCCGCACGGCAGCCACCTCAGCACCAGCCGCTACCCCTACTACATCACAACCGTTGTCTTTCGCAGCAACCGTACCCGCCACATGCGTTCCGTGGCCATTCCCGTCATTCGAAGAATTCTTGCCCTTGGTGACGAAATTGGCACTCTTCTCAGTATTCAAATTGAGATCGCTGACCCCACTAATGCCGGTATCGATGATCCAGGCGGTACCGGTGAGACTGCTTCCATCACTGACGCCTCCTACGCGAGCGATACCCCACGGCACGGTCTGAGTTTGACATCCACCACCGCCACCGCCACCGCCGGGTCCCTTGCCACCACCCCGCTTATTCAGCGTCCAAACTCGGTCTTGCTCAACGATTTTCACACCCGGCTCATCGCGCAAACGAGCCGCGGCAGATTGCGAGAGCCCTCTGGCTGCGAATCCCTTGAGCGCATGGCGGTAAATTTGCTCTTCCTGCCCACCGTGCTTACGAGCCAGACCGCGGGCGCGCCCCGGCACATCGGCAGCCGAAACCCCATCTTCCAAAACGACGATATAGCGACCGGGTACGACGGGCGCAGCACGCTTGGCTACCGGCGCCATCATTTTGGTTTGTTCCCCGAGCGAGGAGACCGGATCCAGATCACCGGAACAACCAACGCTGACCAGCAAGAGAGCCAGAGCACCAACGTTTATTGCCGACCGGAAAAACGAATGATCTTTCATAACCATTACACTCCTTAGTAGAGTTAGAGTAAAATATACCTGACATCATGAAGGAGAAATAAATTAGCGAGCGATTAAAAAATTTATCCTTTTTCTGTTGGTTGCATATTATAGATAATTAGAAAGAAGACGGCAACGATCCATCGTGGTAATTTGCGCTTATTATCCACTTTTTGGACAAAATGACCTTTTTAGATAAAATGAATCATCACATGTCAAAATGTGTTGCTATTTCTGTTGCTACTGTGGTGAGGACTTTTCGTCTGCAATGCTGGCTAAATAGCAAAAAACTTTCTTATCTTTCAGGCATTATATAGCAGCCCCTTGCTCAGCTTGAGTTGGGCAATACAGTGGTGGCTAGGATCCGCGCCGACGGTGGCGATGCGGTCTTTGCGCATTGCAATGTGGCCGATCGCCCCCAACTAGCCCGTTCGATAGAAGCCACGGTGGCCGCATTCTCTGGTCTGCATATGCTCGTCAATTGCGCTGGAATCGTGCATGTCGGAAAGTTGCACGAATACGACGAGGAAGCCTGGGATTATCTGATGGGTGTCAACGCCAAGGCAATTTTCATTTCACTCGAATACGCCGTGCCGCACCTATTGGCAAAACGCGCGCAGCTACGTGGTCAATATTGCCTCGGTCAGCAGTCTTATCGGCCAGGGCCAGACGCCGGCCTACACCGCCTCCAAGCACGCGGCGCTGGGGCTGGCGCGCTTGATCGCGCTCGACTCTGCGGCTGAGGGACTGCGTTGTAACTGCATCTGCTCCGGCATCACCGACACCCCGATGCTGCGCTACCAGCTAAATGCGATATCCGACCCGGACGGCGTGTTGCAGAAGCGCTTGCAGCGGGTGCCGATGGAGGTGGCGATCCAACCCGAGGATCTTGCCCGGGGGCCGGCTCTATTTTAGTTGCGAGGATTCGTCGGGTATCACGGGGACTTCGTTGGTGGTTGACGGCGGGTGGACCACCTGCGCAGGATGGGAGACGGACGGACCGACGCGTTGTGCCGGTGACGACATTTAAACCACAAGGAGCCAGAATGTATACCACGGGGATGACTTTTAAGCTCAAACCGGGTTGTTATGCCGAATACAAAAAAGCGCACGATGAATTGTGGCCCGGGATCGCCGCGCAGATGAAGGGCGAAGGGGTGCATATGATTATCTACGAATACGAGGACCGGCTCTTTTTGCACGCAGAAGCGCCATCGAAGGAACACTTTAAACGCGGTCAGTTGGGCGAAGAAACGGCGCGCTGGCATGCCTATATGGCGACGTTGATGGCGACGAATTCGGCGGGCGAGAGTATTGTCGAGGACCTTGAGGTGGCTTTTGTATTTGGGCGGTATGCAAACGAGTAGGGCGCTTCGAGGTTGGGCGGGCAGGGGATTTTTCAAGTTCCTCGGCCCTTCGGCGCGGCCACTCTCTCCGGACTACCCCACCAGGCCCGTCCCCCCTCCTGGAAATTCCCTACCCCTGCAACCCCTTCGCTAGGCAATCCGTTTCTTCAACACAGATGCAGCCGAAAACTACCCTATGGTTTATGGGGCCTCTTTTTAGGGGATTCCTCGCAACGTGAGACACGCACTTCACCCCCTGTCCCGTTACCCGCTCTCCAGCCCGAGCTTTTTAGCAGCAAGCGGCTCCCAGCCCAATAACGACCGGGCTTTGCTCATATTCATCTCTTCGTGCGCCGCATCTCCGGCGATAAAGAAGGCGTCGAAACGGCCATGGCTCTTATGCACGAATTCGAGCGCGGACAGATAGGCGTTGGCGAGGTCCTCTTCGTCGGTGAGATAGAGTTGTTGCCCCCACGGACGACGCGGTGGGTCGTTGTATTGCGCGATAAACTGCGCGCGATTGCGGGGGCCGGAGATGCGCAGGGCGGCCAGGCTCATATCGTATTCGCGGGCGAAGTAACGGCAGATCTGCTCGGAGAAACCCTTACTTAGTCCATAGACATTGGGGCCGTCGAGTGGGACCTCTTCTTCGGAGGGATAGTAGCGTCGGTTGCGGTTGTGCGCGCTCATCGTCGAGGTGTGCACGCCGGCTTTGATGCCCAGTTCAAAGGCTTTGAGCAACAAGAGGTGCAAGCCCAGGCAGTTGGTCTGATAATTGCCAATGGCCTGTTCGACGCTGTGCTCGCGATCTAGCCCATCCTGGCCACCCTGCATGACCATGGTAATAAAGCTGTCGACGCCGTCAAGCGCCTTGTCAAGCGCGTCGGGGTCGGCGATTGAGCCCTGGACGAACTCGACGTCGTGGGCAGGAGCGGTCAGGTCGAGAACGCGGACCTCGTGGTGGGTGCGCAGGTAGGGTATTGTGGCGGAACCGACGCCGCCGGAACCGCCGGCTAAGAGAATCTTCACAATGTATATCTCCGTTTTAGTGCGGATGGATTTTTCCAGGTTTCGCGAATCGGATTTGACCATCGCGTAGAATGACACTGCAACTGCGGTCGCTCAGTGAAGGGGGCAGCTTGCGTGTTGGGGGTGTATCGGTCACTGGAGGGATTGGCGAGAAGTGTGTTTAAGCGAGCGCTGCGGTGATGGTTTCGATGAAGTCGGCGGCTTTGAAGGGGGTGTGAAAGGTAGCATCGGCGCCTTTTTCTTGCGCCAGTTCCAAGGGGCTCCTGCCCCCGATATTGCAGCCGCCAGAGACCGCGAGGATGGGAGTGTCGGGATAGTTTTTTGAGGCGCGTGAGGACTTCGAGGCTGTTGATGTCGGGTCTGAATATATCCGCGATGATCAAATCTGCCGGGGTTTCGTGCAGGAGGAAGAACGCGTCTTTGGCACTCTGCGTTGAGATCCCTTGATAACCGGATCGTTCGAGTAGATACGTGAGGACGCGGATGGCGGCGGCTTCGTCGTCGATAACGAGGATTTTGACTTGAGCCTCGTGCTGTCGGCTGTGGAGTGACTTGCCCATATCGAGACAGTAGGACAAGAAAGATTCTGCGTCAAGGGATTATGATCCCGTTGAACGATCGCGCCGCCCGCCGAGTTTCCATAGCTGCAAAAAAAAATGCCAAAAAGAAAAATCCGACGGTTGGATGCGACCCAGCGCAGGGTTGCGGGTGAACCTAATGGGGTGGCTCGGTCGAACAAGCTCAGGATGGGGTAGCAACTGGCGCAAGCCAGGGGAATGATAATGGTGAAAAAGCGACGGATACCAGGTGCGGTAGGTGTTCAAGGGATACTGTGCGGTCTCGCCATTGGGGCCGCTATAACCGATCAACTTGCCTTGATCTAAGGTGGAGGAGATACAGCCGAGCGCGCGTATGTGCGGAAACGACGGTGCAGGACACCGCGCACGGCACTTCACAGGTTGGGATTGCGCTCAGCGACGCGATAGTTTTTTACTAGGTTTTCAACGATTTTTTGTGCCATAACGAAAAAGCGTGGGCACAAAAATTCACAATGGCAAGAGGGCTATTTTTTCGCCTTTTACCGGGCTTGCAGTATATATATATTGTAAGCCAGTGAGAGGAGTTGGAGAATGTACGCGACAAAATTGCTGCACAAGCGCACGGTGGTACTTTGTCTTTTGGCCTCAGTATTGATGGATGTCGTGGTCTACGCGCTAACGCGTCCAGGTGGTTGGGCCGTCAAGCGCGAGCGCCCGTTGTGGGCTGCGGCCACTGGCGTGACGCGGATGATCTCGGGAGCGCAGCCCTTCTAGGGTATCTATGTCGCGACTCGTCTGGGCGAGTATTTTCCTCTCGCTGATCCTGCATATCTCCGTGTTGTTATTGGTCGACCACCTATTCTTGGAAGAGCGCGAAGTCAGCGTTTTTCGCGCCCGGCTGGCCAGTGCCCCCCGCTTTGTGCAGCAGCAGAAACTGGTGGCCGCGGCGCCGACCTTGCTCAACGTCGATATGGAATATGTGCGTTCGCAGGCCAATCCTGCCTCGCTACCCGAAGGCGCGGTGCCGTTGGTTACAGCCGCCGAAGCCGTCGCTCCGCCGCCGGGCGAAAACTACGACCCGACCTTGCCCAAACGAGACGGCGCTGAATTATTGGTCGAGGCGATGCCCGACCCGACGGCACCGAGTGTAAACGACAGTGCCGCTTCTGAGGCAATGGAGCTATTGCGCATCGAAGATCTGATGCGCGCCGATCGCGAGAAGGCGGTGATCATTCTCGATGTCTACAGCCGTCGCGATACGCGCGGCTTCGTCAAGTTTACGCCGCTCAGGCTCAATGGCGTTGGGGGCTATGGGTTGGACGGTCAGGGCGGCAAGCCGGTCTTGGAAGATGTAGCCCGTTATGTGCGCGACCACACCCAGGTGCAAGCGCAATTGCACGGCTTTCCCGTCGAATATTTTAATAGTCCACCGCTGCGTAAAGATCCGTTGCATTTTTTCTTTCCGGGCATACAGCGCGGTTCGACGAATGGTCCGCGCGCGGTGTTGGGTGAAGAAGAGTTAGTATTTTTGGGTGAGTATCTGCGCGGTGGCGGGAGTCTCTTTATCGATGCGGGGCAGGGGCCTGGGGATCGTCGTTTTTTGCAGGCGATGGTGGCAATGCTCAAGAGGGTGATCGGCTCTGAAGGGAGGCTTTTCCCATTGCCGGCCAATCACGCGGTGTATCATGCCTTTTATAGCTACGAAAACGGCTTCCCCGGTGAATTGAAACGCCCCATAGCCGATATCCCCGGTTCCCATTGGTATTATCCGGACCAAGCGCCTTGCACCGGGCAGACACCGCGCGGGCTCTACGGGGTTGAGTGGCAGGGCCAGACGGTGGCGGTGATCAGCGACCTTGCTTTACACCGAGGTTGGAGCGGGTTGCCTTCCAGTTGCCCTGACGAAGGGGGAGAAGAACCGGCAGAGGGCGGTGGCGGGGAAGCCGAGCCGGAGGAGGCACCGGTGCAAACGCCTTTTTTGCAGGCCGCGACCAATATCATATTCCATGCATTGACCCGTCCGGGAGGTGTTGCGGTTAAACGACAGGCGCCGGCTTGGGGAAAGCAACGTGTGCAAAGCGGTCGTCCGGGTGTCGAGCCGGAGGCTGAGGTCCAACTGGCGAGCGAAGACGAGGATCTGTTGGATGATCTCGAAGCTTCGTTGGCCTTTGTACGTGCGCCGCTGGGCAAGCGCATCGGAGAGGGCGGGCTGCGGCTGCGTATTGCGGGTTATGGTTCGGTTGAGATCGTCGACGGACTGCTGCACGGGGCGTTGATACGCAACCTGCCTTCTGGGCCGTGTTGGATTGAGGTGGAATACGGCGACGAGCAGCAGGGCATGGAGATTGAGTTGCGTGGGGGGCGGGTGACGACGGTGGCATTTTCGGTGCGCGGGTTGGGGTTTTGGAGTTCACTTTCGCTTAAGCCGCAGAATGAGCGTTTTGCGGTCGAATCTTGGAGCGAGCGATTTGGCGATTTGGCGGTTGAGGAGATTTATGCTGAGTTGAGTGAATAGGGCAGATGATGGTTGAAGGGAGATATTGATGGTATACATCCTGCGGTGAAATACTGTGTTGTGATCGCCATTAGGCGATATGCCGATGGAATATCGCGGTGCAAGTTGAGTGCTTGAGGAGGATCGGCCGTCATCGTTATAAGCTAGTTCAGCTATCGGGCTAGGTCTTTACCCGAAGATTGGGTTTAGACTTTGCATGATCCTTCTGGGTCTTCACTAAATCATGGGACCAATAAGATAAATGCCGACCTTCAAACCCGAATACTTACAGGAACTGACGGTGAAACTCTTTGTTTGCAGTGGTGCGCCAGAGTCCGAAGCTCGCATTGTCGCCGAGGCGTTGGTCCGTGCCGATAGCATGGGCATGTCCTCGCATGGGGTATTGCGCGTAATCCAGTATATCAAAGACGCGCAAAAGCGGGCGATTGTCCCTGGTGCGGAATTACTAGTCGAGTCGTTGAGCCCGACGGTATCGCTCATTGACGCGCAATGGAATTTTGGTCAGGTCGCGGCAATGCGGGCGGTAGAGTTGGCTTTGGCAACGGCTGAGATCTACGGAATGGGCAGTGCGATGGTGCGTCGGTGTCGCCACGTCGGCCGCCTGGGCGCCTATACGGAGACAGCGGCTCGTGCCGGTTTTGCGGCGCTGGCCAGTTGCAGCACGGCGGGTGAGGGGCATTGGGTGGCGCCTTTTGGTGGGCGCCAGGGACGGTTGGGGACTAATCCGATTTCTTTTGCGGCCCCGACGAGCGGTGACCCGGTGTTATTGGATTTTTCGACGGCGTCTTTGCCCGAAGGGCGCGTCCGCCTTTTTCACGATACCGGCAGAGTATTACCCGCCGGAACACTCGTCGACGAAGATGGGCAACCGAGCCTAGATCCGGCCGACCTTTATGCGGTCGACGGCTCGCCCGCCGGGGCGATCACGCCCTTCGGCGGTGAGCAAGGCTATAAGAGTTATGGGTTGGGGCTGATGGCGGCGATCCTTTCGTCGTTACTGGGGGTGCCGGCCTGGCGCGAAGAGGGGATTGAGTCGAATGCTAATACGATGTGGCTATTGGTGATCGACATCGGCCAACTGATGGATCTGGGGCGCTTTACCGGTGAATTGGACGAATTGCTCGGCTATGTCGCTTCGGCAGAGCCGTCGGCGGGGGGCGATGGGGTGTTGATACCGGGGCAGCGCGAATATGCGGCCTTGCGACGCAGTGAAAAAGACGGCATCGTCGTTGAAGAAGGGGTTTGGAGGCAGTTATCGGCGCTGGCCGAGGAATTGGGAGTGGAACTGTAATGAACGAGGACCTGGCTGCGGCGATTGTGCACCTGGAGACCTATGGCTACTGCTTGTTGCCGGAGCGCATGCCCCGCCAACAGGCCCTGGCACTGGGCGAACGCTGTTTGGCGCTGTGCCAGGATCCAGCCCGCGCCAATTTTATCCAGGGCGACGAATATTATCAGACGCTCTTCGGGATGCTCAACCTAGACGAGGGTAGTTGGCCGTGCGCTTTTCACGAGGATACGCTGACCATTGCCCGCCACTTTCTCGGCCCGCATTGCCGGGTGGTCGAAGCCTGTGCCAAGCCGACCTGGCCGGGAGCGCCGCCGCAGCATCTGCATGTCGACTCAGCCGGGCATTTCGCAAAAGTGCCGGATGTGCCGTGGATGATCAATACGATTTGGATGTTGAGCGATTTTACGGCGGCCAATGGCGGCACCGGGATCGTGCCAATGAGTCATAGATCGCGCTTGAAAAGTCCGCCGCCGGAAGTCGGGCCGGACAGTCCGCTGATCAAGCCGATTGAAGGCGCTGCCGGGTCGGTGCTCTTGTGGCATGGGGGGGCCTGGCATCAGGCGCGGGCCAATACCAGCGAAGAAGTCCGCATCGGGCTCAATATTGCCTACTATCCGCGTTGGTTTAACAACTGGATCGAAGGGGGGCACCAGCCGGTCTGGCCGGAGACTTACCAGCGTATGCCCGAGGCTTATCGGGCATTATGTCCTGGCCGGCAAGGCCACACGCGCGAGGATATGTACGAAGCGCGTTAGCTTTTTTGCCGGCAGGTTCCAGATCGCGCTAGGCGTGTTTGAAATATCAGGTCTGGTCGTTGTGTTCGTGCGATCGCTGCGGCGCAGACCTGATATTTCAGATCGTTTAGTTTTCTTCTTCGTCCTTTGCGTCTTCGCTTAGTCCGTCATGCCACCAACCGTAAAAGCTGGCGGTATAGTCCATTAATACTTGCATCACGCAGCATTCGGGTTCGCCTCGGGCCAGCATGTGTTCGGCGGTGGCGGCGATCAGGCCATAGCCTATTTCGTCCTGACCTAATCCCTTGGCCTCGGCCAAGGCGACTAATTGATTAAATTGCGCGGCAAGTTCGGGGTCTGCCAATAATTCGCGATATTCTTCGCCGCCTTCTTGGCCATGGTGATGGCCGTGACCATTTCCGTTCCCGTTTCCATTGCTCATCAGCTCGTTCTTCCTCGTCTGGGTTTCCTGTTAAAAAAATGGTCTTTGCAGAGTTGTGGCAACAACCAACAGCGAACTATGAGGCAGTGTGGTGCGATCTGCACATTCATCCATGATCAACGCGGGAAAACCGGCTTGGACTTTGGCGTGGATGGTGTCTTCGGCCGGCTGGTGAAAAGTGGTGTCAATCGGGTGTTGTGGTGGGCCCCAATACACTAGGCGATCTGCAACTCGGCGGTGACTTCGCGCAATCCCTCCGGCCACAGCTATATTTAGCCATTGAGCGTGGCAACAAGCTCCTTAGTTTGCTCGACGATAAGCTCTTCGATTGTTGCTTTAAAAGGCGCTGGCCGCAAAAAATAGCGATAAGAGCCGTCGACTTCGTAACCACCCAACGGGTAGGTTTCTTCGCCCGGGACATAGGCAATCAGACCATTGGCATAGGCGATCGTCGAGGTCAGGCCGGGTTGTAGCGCTTCTTTGATGTGCAGGCCGATTTCGCTCAGCACCTCACCGCCTAAAAAGACCATGCGCAGATCGGGGTTGAACTGCACGATCTGAATTTCGTGCGGTGAACTTGTAGCTAATTTACCGTGCTGAGTTATGGCGAGCATCGCCGCGGCCCAATCGCTATGGCGTGGATTGGGATCTTTTAGCGTCTCTTGTAGAGCGGAACGGGTGGGTAATTCGACATAGGGCAAGCAGTGGAAAGTATTGGCGATCTGTAAGTGTGTCGCGTCGACGGGCATCGCATCGGTCTGAGAGGCCAAGGCTGTGGCGGCCAACTTTTGCCCGGCGGCGGCCAGTTGCTCAAAGCTCGGGCGCGGAAAAATGCCTTCCTTGCGGCCATACCAAGGCCGGATATTGCCGGCGCATCCGGTGGAAAAAAGTGCAGGGGCACCGGTTTGTTCTTCGATCGCGCGGCAGAAATAACCGGGGTAGTCACCACCGATAAGATAGCCGCCGAGGCTGGTGGGGTGACAGCCGAAAATGCTTAAGCTGCCCAATGCGCGGCCCTGTTGGTCTGCGAAGAACAAGGTATCGAGATCTCGATCCATCGGCCCGTCCGGATTGGGGGCGAAGATAATGCCGCCCTTGCCGTCGGGCAGGCGGCGGTTGACGCCGAAGTCGGAGGTGGTCCGTGCGAAGGATATACTACCGGCGACTTGGTCGGCGCGTGCGCGTAGGACCACTGCGAGTAGTTTGTCGCGCAGAAAGGCCGCATAACCCGCTTCGACTGCTCCGGGCATGATCCAGGGATAGAAGAAGGGGGCGCAGTGCGTGTGGGTGGCGGTGAGCACAATTTGCCGCGGCAAGAGCCCGGTGGCGTCGGCGATATGGGCTTTGGCGTTGGCGGCATAGGCTAGGTCATAGCCTATAAGGTCGGCGGCGATGATCACGACTTCTTCGCCGCCGTCTGTGATGGCGACCGCGCCAGCGCGCAGCGCCTGGTAGACGCCTTCGGACTTGTGGTCGCGGTCGCCATAACCGACTAGCCATACGGCTTCCGCAGGGGTGATGTCTATTTGTGCAACTCCGATCAAGCTCATAGCTCTCCTACCAGTGAATGTTTTTTTGTGTGGGATTCTCGTGCATGTCGGCCCGCTCTTCAATGGGCCACTCGCGCAATTCGTCGATCGCGTCGAGTAGGCCTTCTACTGCCGCTTCGAAGATTATCTTACCCTTCTCGGCGGTGGCCACCGTCGGGTCGCCGTGTACGCCTAGTTGCGACCAGCGGCCCCAATAATCGTTAAAGCGTATATATTTCGAAGTGCTGTCGGAACTGACGTATTTGCCCATGCGGTCATGGCCCTCTTCGGCCTTGTCCATCTGTACTCGCTCAGGGGCTAGATGCAGGTAGAGCGAGGTCTCGAATTCGTCGGCGTGCGCGGCAATTTCTGATGCGCGGATCTCGGAGAATTTATCCCACAGGAAAGTGGCGTAGTTGCAGGCGAAACACAGCGATTTGGTCTGCAAGGTGGTCTTGCGGGCGATCAGGTCAATTAGGGGCGCGTTGGAACCGTGGCCATTGACCAGCAGGATTTTTTCAAAACCGTGGTAGGCGACCGACTTGGTGATATTGAGGCAGAAGGCGATAAAGGTCTCCGGCTCGATATGTACGGTGCCGGGAAAGTCGATATGGTGCAGGTTGAGGCCATAGGCGATCGGCGGCAGGACCAGGATCTTGTCGGGGGCGCGGCGGCCGACTTCGAGGCAGACTTCTTCGGACAGGAAGACATCGGTGTCGAGTGGCAAATGGCGACCGTGTTGCTCGGTCGAGCCAGTGGGCAGCAAAATCAGTTTCTGCATGCCGATGGCCTCGTTCATTTCGGGCCAGGTGAGGCGATTGTAGCGGTACTCGCTTTGCGCTTTGCCCATGGGCGATCGCTCCTTAGAAATTGAAGGTCATATTGCCCTGGATGGCGATTTTCCCCGTTTCGACCCACAACGAGGCGGTAAAAAATCGCCGAGCATCAGACCGAGAAAGAAAAGCATCCATTCCCGGTAGAGGCGAATACCTCCGCAGCGCAAGACGATGGTTTTGGCTAACCAGGCCATGGAAATAATCAGCCAACCGCAACAAACTATAGTATAGTTCGGGGCGATGGGAAAGCCCAAGGGGGTACAAGGGCCGCCAGATAAATCGCTGGCGTAAAAAGAGCAATAGAGCCATTACCCCAGAGCCACTGGGCGTAAACCACAGTCTGAGTAGCAACGGGGGGTGGGGTAGTGGAGTGTAATTTTACCGTCTGCAAGCTGAAGGACGCCTAGCCCGTCGCCGCATGCTGTTGGTCAAATAGAGGAAGGTCGTTTTGTGCTATAGATTGAGCGGCAACAGGCTCTCGCTGTTTATGCCATACGAGAGCGCCTTGCTCTTTTTTTTCCGCCGCCAGTATTTACGCGTATTCCGATCGTCGGGAACTACACACCGGTTTGCCGGACTTCGATAAATTTTCGGCCTTGAACGTGCACCCGGGTGATTCGCGAATACTCTTTACCGGTGGATCGGTGGGGCCGGCTCGCGCGCAGCGCCGACGACGGGATGACTTGGGCGTCGCTGCTCGACCCCGCGCGAGGCGAGGGCAATTATCCTCTACGAGGGGACCCATTGGAATTTGTCCCGCTATCGTTTTACGCCCGCGCCGACGGCGATAGAATGGCGAGGTTGGGGGATTATTAAAAGGGGGCCGCGCTGAATGTTTAGGCTGTAAATAAACTCTTGCGGCCTATTTTGCTGCACAGCGGACATTGGGCGGGGTGATGCCCGCGCGCCGGGCAGTATTCACGACCGAAGTAGATGATCTGTAGGTGCAGGTCGTTCCAGCGATCTTCAGGGAAGAGGCGTTTACAGTCTTTTTCGGTTTGCTCGACGTTTTTGCCGTTGGATAGCCCCCAGCGGTGGATGAGCCGGTGGATGTGGGTGTCGACGGGGAAGGTCGGCACGCCGAAGTTCTGCGCCATTACGACCTGTGCTGTTTTGTGCCCCACGCCGGGTAGTCGTTCGAGCGCCTCCATATCGACGGGGACCTCGCCGCCGTGCTCGTCGAGCAAGATCCGTGACAGACCCCAAATGGCTTGCGATTTGCGCGGGGCCAGACCGCAGGACCGAATAATCTGTCTGATTTCCTCTACTGCTAATTTGACCATCTTTTGCGGCCGGTCGGCGCGTTTGAAAAGCGTCGGCGTTACGGTATTTACGCGCGCGTCGGTGCATTGTGCCGACAGCAGTACGGCGATCAGGTGGGTATAGGGGTCGCGGCTGTCGAGGGGTATTGTCGGCTTGGGATATAGCCCCTGTAGAGTGTCTAGCACGAACTGGACTTTTTCGACTTTGTTCATAGGACGCCGTGTTTTTTGAGGTAGTCGTCGATGAGCCTACGGGCGATACTGAGCGGCAGTGGCAGGTTAGGCAGTTCGTTGGGACGGTACCAGTCGGCCTCGGCTAGTTCGTTGTTGTCGACTTCGATTTCGCCGCTTTTGTGGCGGGCGGTGAAACCGAGCATCAGCGAGTTGGGGAAGGGCCAGGGCTGGCTGGCGAAATAACGGATATCCTCGACATCGATGCCGACCTCCTCGCGCACCTCGCGCACAACGCATTCTTCCAAGGTCTCACCTGGTTCGACAAAACCAGCCAATACGCTGTAGAGCCCGGCGGGAAAGCGGTGGTTGCGCGCTAGGAGGATTTGATCACCGCGTTCGATGCGGACGATGATCGCCGGCGAAAGCCGGGGGAAGCACATCAAGCCGCAGCAGGGGCAGGTTTGTGCCCGTTCGTTTTCCGCGTGTACGTTCTCGCTGCCGCAGCGGCCGCAGTAGCGGTGGGTCTGTCCCCAGGCGACGATCTGCACCGCGCGCCCGCCGATGCCGAAGAGCGTGGGGCCGAGCTTTGGTGCGATATCGCGCAGGCCGTGGAAGGCCAGGCCGGTGGGTGCTTTGGTTTCTTCGGCCAATTCGAGGGCATAACAGTGGCCGTGTTCGGGGCAGACGCCGAGATAGTGCTGGTCGGTGTGTGCTAGGCCGGCGAGGTCGCTTAGGGTGGGGACTTGTGCCTGCTCGTCTTGGAGGCGGGTTAATAGCTGATCCTTTTTGAAGGCGAAGGCGAGCGCGTTTTCTGGATGCGGGTCGGGTGGGGTGACGGCGGCGGTGAATTCGTTGCTCATGGTGGTTGTGATCTGCTTTCTGTTATGGTGCGGGTGACGATCCGGCCGCGGGGATATTGCCTCCGAGGGAGCGAGTGGCCGTCCTGGCGGAATGCGCAACGTCGCGGCAGCCACGCTCTTCGAGCGCGGTTGCCTTACAAACGAGCCGGAGGGGGGCGATATAATACAGATAACGGACTCTGACCGCCGACCTCTAACGGCAATACCCCGCGACCGGATCTTAGCTATGGTAAGTAATGTATATTGCCACGCTTATGTATGATCCTTCTTCCACCGCGCCTTCATCCGCGTCATCTCCTGATTCGGTTTGATCTTCCGCGACGTAGTCTGATTCTTCGTATCGTAGAGCCAATGGCCCTGGTTGTCGCGCAACACTGGCATGCGATGCGCGACCTTCGGTGGCTTTGCAATGCGGCCGGGTTTGGCGGCGTACCAATAGGCGGTGCTGCTCATCTCGTTGCACAGATGGTTGCCGTGGCCGTGTTCGATGGTGACCTTGATTTCTTTTTGAAAGTGCACCGGATTTTCGAGATGGTGTACGTAGGAGGTCTGGTAGCCGTCGGTATTGTCCTCGTGGATCGAGGAGCCGTTGCGCAAGAAGGCGTTGTCCTGCATGCCCCAGGCCTGGTTGAGATAATCTTCGCTGCCGGTGCCGTGCAGTTCGGGCGGCCATTTGTAGCCGTCGACCCAAATCATATCGTCGCCCTCGCCCCACCAGGTGCCCTGGAAGTTGGTGACGCTGAGGTTGCAGCCAATAAAGTGGCCGCGGCCCTTGGTCTCGAGAATCACATAGTTGTTGTCCCAGGCGAGTTGACCCTTGTTGGGGATATTGGCCTCGGGGGTGTTGACCTGGATTTCGTGTCCCCAGCCACCGAAGGGGTTTTCCCGGCGGAACTCGGCGTGGAAATAACCCGCTTCCTCGGGGATGTCACAAGTTTCATAATCGACGTAGAAATACTGGCGGTGCCGTTCCCGGCTCTCGTTAACCAACTCTACGAGTGCCCTTTTGCGAAAGGGCATCTGCACGTATGCGTTGAGGGCACAGCCCTGGTTGAAGCGGTTGTTCTGCTGAGTCGAAGCGGAAAAAAGCAACGACTGGTAGGAGTTGACGATACCGTGGCCGAGACCGAAGAAGTCGCCCAGGGGGCAGATAACGCTCGGGGATTTGGCGTCGTCCCAGGTGATCTTGAGCAGGCATTCGCGGTAGTGATTGGCTTGAGTCATCCAGAGGTGGGTGATGCGGCCGGGGCCTTTGATATCGGCGAGCGTTACGGTCTCGCCGGGTTCGATCCACCAGGCATCGCTATTGCGGCCATTGTGTTCCCAGGAAGAGGTGCGGCCGGCTTTGGCGTCGCGGATGTTACTGAGTTGATCGAGCATATGTATTCCTCAGGGTTTTATTGCTACGGACACTAGTTTGGGTTGTAGAAGATCGACCAGGGTTTGCGGGGGCAGGCCGACTAAGAAACCGCGTTTGCCGCCGTTGATGAAAATCTGCGGCAGGTCGAGTATCGAGGATTCGACGGCGACGGGTAGGCGTTTGCGGGTGCCGAAGGGTGAAATGCCGCCGACTAGATAACCGGTGTGCTTGAGCGCCGCTTCCGCTGTGCTGGAATTGAGGCTTTTGCAGTCGAGTTGGCGCGCGAGGTTTTTGGCCGAGACTTCCAGGTTGCCGTGCATCAGCATCAGATAGACGCTGTCGCGCTCGTCGGAGAATACCAGCGTTTTGATCACGTGGTTGACCTCTAACTTCAGTTCGTTTGCCGCGTGTGCGGCGCCGCCGTGCTCGACGTAGTCGTAGAGATATTCGCTGAAGTCGATGCGGGCTTGGCGCAATTGGCGGATCGCCGCCGTGACGGGTGTTTTACTTTTGGCCATATAGACGGTCGGCGCGGGCCTGGCGCAATTTGTGGAAGTCGCGGTCAAAGACCGGCTGGGCTAGCGGGTCCCAACCGGCAACCGGAACCAGGCCGTCGGTGGCCAATTCAAGGTACAATTGGGCCTCATCGGCCGGAGCGCGGGAAAAGCCAAAGGGGTTGCGCCATTGTTCGGAGGGTAAGGGCGGGTATTTGCTGTCTCCATGGTAGATGAGCGCCAATAGCTCGGTGCCGCGTTTGTGCAGATAGTCGAGGAATTCAATGTCAAAAGGACCGACGGCAGACCTCATCTGTGGGTTCTTGTCGACCCAGCGGGCCCAGTCGAAGCCGTAGAGGAAGTCGTGCGCGTAGCGAAAGCGAATCGACGAATGGCGCCCGTAGAGTTCGATAAGTTTGACGATGCGGGCAAAGAGTTCGACCAAGTTTTGTGATGGGCTTGTTGCTGAGATTTGCGGGTCTTGGTTTGCGCAACGACGGGCCTGGTTTAGCAGCGCCGCCGCGAGAAAATCGAGATCGGCGAAGATATTGTCGGGGAAGTGCTCGGCTATGGCTTGGGTAGTCTGCGCAATGCCTTGCGCAAAGGCGGCCGCGATACTAGAATCAGTGTCGGTATCGATAAGCTCGCGGCAGAGTTGGTCGACCGGGGTCGCGTAGTTGCGGTGGGTCGCCAGTGAACGCCGCCGGCCGTGGTGGCTTCCCGAAGTATCTAGCTTATTATGGAGCGATGTGGATAACGGCATAGCAGATGACTCTCGTATGGTCCCCCCTAAATTGAACGCATGGTGGCTCGCCGTCAAACCCGGCTCGTTGCCTAAGATCCTGGTGCCGGTCGCGGTGGGCTGGTCGTTGGGGTTTTCCGTTGCTGGGGCCTTTGATCCGGTGCTGGCGGCATTGGTGTTCGGCCTGGCTCTTTGTGCCCAGTGGGCGATCGTCCTGCTCAATGATTATGCCGATCGCGAGGCGGATATAACACATCAGGCGCACTTTCCCGAGCATATCGATCCGCGGGTACTAGTCGAGAGGTTGTTGCGGCCGGGGCAAGTGGTTACCGCGGGGTTATTCGCGGTGTTGGGGGTGCTGGCGGTAGCGGCGGTTTTGGTGTTTTACCAACGACCCTATGCGCTCTATCTTGGCCTGGCGGGTCTGGTCGTTTTTGCGGCTTATAGTTTTGGCCCGCTTCGTCTCAATTATCGCGGTGGCGGCGAGTTGCTCGAAGTCTTGGGTGTCGGCTTGTTATTGCCGGTTACGGGCTATTATATCGCATCCGGTATATTGCCGACCGGCCATGTACATCTGTTGGCGCCGATCACCCTCTACGCGTTGATCGGCGCTTTGGCCAGCGGGCTCAAGCACGAGCCGGCGGACCGCGAAAACGGCAAGCGCACCTGCAGCGTGCTTTTCGGGGCGCCAGCGACGAGAAAGGTTATTTGGCTGGCACAGATGATGGCCAGGGTCTGCTGCGGTGTTTTGTTCCTCACTGGGGAATACGGGCATTTCGCACTGATTTTGGGGGCATTGTTGCCGTCGGCGCCGATGTTTATCACCCGGCGCTTTGATGCCGATGCCGATTTCAACAATCTGCCGGCGCTCGCCCGCTATAAACAAAGCTTGATCCAAGCGGGGTATCTCACGAGCCTGGCATTAATACTCGATTTTATTTTTTGATCGTATTATCCTTCGCTCTTGGTATAGGTGCGGCTTGATCAAAGCGGCCCTTAAAACCCAATGAGGAGCGTTATGTTGAATCTGGAGCAGATCGACAAGCATCCCGAAATCGTCTCGACAACGATTGCATTGCCCACCGGCGAGCAGGCATCGCTCAGGCCGTTGCGCCAAGATGATGCGGCGATACTCGGGGCTTATTTCCTCGGTTTATCGACGGAGACGACCCGAGTTTACGGCCCGCATCCCTTTGATCTGGAGACCGCCGACCGGCTTTGCCGCGAACTGAACAGTGCCGACCATCTGAGAATGCTGGCGGTCATTGAAGAGAATGGGCAACAGCAGATCGTCGCCTATTTCATCGTTTACTTCGGGCTTTATGACGCGGACTGCAACCGTTATCTGGAGCGGGATATGCCGCTCGATCCGGCTACGGATTGCGAATTGGCCCCGTCAGTCGCCGACGCTTACCAGAGTAGCGGTGTCGGCAGTCTGGTGATGGGGCATCTGCTGCCATTGCTAAAGAGTGCGGGGCGCAGGCGGTTGGTGCTCGTCGGCGGAGTACGGGCGGAGAATGTGCGGGCGATTCATTTTTATGAGAAGTTCGGATTCGGCAAGGTCGGGGCATTCAAATCGCGTGGGGTTATCGACAATTTTGATATGATCGCCGCCTTGTAGGCGAATGGTCCGTTATTCGATACCTACTTCGGCCAGGATTTCTTGGGTGGTGCGGATATCGTATTTATGGGCTGAGGCACACAGGTGTCGCGCCATGCTCTCGCCTACGGCGCCAAGGTTTTTTAGCGCGTCGATATACGTATGTAGTTCGGTGATGCGCCGGATTTTTACCGCCGCGCTGAACGCGCTGCGCAATGCGTCGGGCAGTTGTCATGTCACGCCAATTGCCGTATCCAAGACCAGGCTTCCACGGCGATCTCGTCGTTAGCGGCGAGATCGCCGTGTGATCGTCCTAACCTTTTTTCACCGTACCCTCTTTTTGCACTTGTTCGTAGACGCGGGAGAATTCCTCGGAGCTGTCGTCGTTCCAGAATTCGCTGCGGATCCCGCGCACATTGCCTTCGACAAAGCCGGTGATCTGTTCGACGTTCGGAGCGCTTGGCGTATAATAGGTCGTGCCGCCGGGTAAATGCAACACGCCGAGGTGGCGCGGTAATTCGCTCTTGGGGCGGGCGGCGAGTTCGGCGAGGATTTTTTCGTCGACATCCACCCCCAGGCCGGGTCCTTCGGGTACTGGCGAGCTCCCCTCGCTGATCTCCAGTCGGATACCGGTTACGTCCTCGGCGTACTGGTCGTCGAGGGTGGTCGCGTGCGAGACATTGGGCACGACCGCGCCTAGGTGCATGGCCATGGCCTTCGACAACGTACCGCCGGTTAACTGGATGACGGTCGAAAGACCGGCGGCCGCGGCGGCGAAGCCGCGGCGGATCGAATTGCCTAGGCCGTTTTCGCCGATCATATAGAGATCGGCGACCTCGCGCTGTATTTCGGGGCCGCCGCCCAGTTGCGGCACGTGCATTAATATGGGCAGCATGGTTTGTGAACGCAGCAGGCGCCAACCTTCGATATCATGCCAAAAGAACGGGTCCTCCAAAAAACCGACGACGGGAAATTTCTCCAGCTCGTCGACGATGCGCAACACGGCGGCCGAGGGCCGGTTGTGGTTGAGATCCCAATGGAGCTTGAAGCCTTGTGGGGCGACCTCTTGCGCGGCGCGGGTCTGTTCGATGATGTCGTGGCGGGCGTCGGAGTGCATTTTGAAGATGGTATAGCCCTCATTGGCGGCGCGTGTAATCTCGCTGGCGAAGTCTTCGGGCGGCGCCGGCCGGGTCCAGGCCGCCACGGGTACCCGGTCGCGGACCTTCTGACCAAGGAGTTTGTACGCGGGTTCGTCGATGGCTTTGCCCATTGCGTCGTAGAGCGCACCCATCAGCCCGGCATTGAGCGAAGCACCGAGATAATTGAATGGAGATTGATCGACGAGCGCGGAGATTTGCTGCTCGGATAAAGTGATATGCCCGCGTTCGTCGCCATACCCAATGACGCCATTATGCAAGGTGACGCGATAGACCGTCTGGGTGTCGATACCAGAGAAGCGGACCTCGTGGCCTTTGTAGCGGTCGCAAAGGCGCGGGTTGAGGTGGAAATATTCGACATTGGTGATTTTCATGGCGTATCTCCTATATGGAAATGGGCTGGGTGATATCAGTGTCGGGCAAGGTCGTTTGCAATACGGCCTGCAGCTGCACGGCCGTATCGGCATCGATCGAGGTGGCGGGGTGCCGCACCTGGCTCGATTGCGCTAAGCCGCGCAGGCGGAAGATCTCCTTGCGGACCGCGACACCGGGTTGTTGTTCGAAGACGATCAACGGCAGGAAGCGCTGGTAGATGTTGTGCACTCGTTCGTGTTGCCCGGCGTTGTGGGCGCGCACCAGGGCTTGCAGCACCTCGGGGAAGGCGAAGCCGGTCATAAAGCCGTCGGCACCGCTTGCGAGGTCGTATTGGCCGTATAGGGCACCGAGTCCGGTGAGTATCGTGGCGCGGCCGGTGGGCATCTGGGCGATTAGCGCGCGGGTTTTCGGCGGTGTCGGAGTGGCCTCCTGTTTGATACAGGCGATCTGGGGTATTTCGTCGAGTAGCCTCAGAACTAGAGGCAGTGCCATATGCACTTGTGTTGAGGCTGGGTGGTCTTGGGCGACGATGGGAATCGATATCGCCTGGGCGACGCGCTGGAAGTATTCGAAGATCCGCTCCGGGTTCGGCACGGCCTCGCGCGAAGGGGTGACCATCACGCCGGCCGCGCCCAGCGCTTCGGCCATTTGGCTCAAGTCGCAGGTGGCGCGGGTGCCCGGATGACTGGTGCCGACGATGATGGGCAGCCCGTCCGAGGCGGCGACTGCAGTCTGGGTAAGCGCCTCACGTTCTTTGTCGGTCAGGCGGTTCGACTCGCCCAAGACACCTAGGATGGTAACCCCGTCGGCGCCGATGGACCCCATAAAACGGATGATGCGGTCAAAGGATTCGAGATCGATATTTTCGTTATCGTCAAAGGGCGTGATAACAATGGGGAAAACACCTTTGAATGAGACGGGAGCCATAATCATCCTTTCAGCGGCGCAAGACTTTGCCGGGGTTCATAATTTGATTCGGGTCGAGGGCCTGTTTGATTCGGCGCATGATGTCGATGCCGGCCCCGCACTCGGCTTCGAGGGCGGCGATCTTACCTAGGCCAATGCCGTGTTCGCCGGTGCAGGTGCCGCCCGCCGCCAACGCCAACTCGATTATATATTGGCCCAATTGTCGGACTTGCGCGAGTTCGTCGTCGTTGCCGGGTTCGATAAGGCATACGACGTGGAAATTGCCGTCGCCGACATGGCCGAAGAGCGGGGCTGGGAAGGTGAGATCGGCCAGGGCTTCTTTCGTCTTGCGGATACAGTCGGCCAACGCACTGATCGGCACACAGACATCCGTGACATAGCCAGCCGAGCCGGGGCGCAGCGCGCGCGAGGCGTGGTAGGCGTCGTAGCGGGCCTGCCACAGGCGGTCGCGTGCGCCGGTCTCGGTGGCCCAGCGAAAGGGGCCGCCGCCGTGTTCGCGGACGATGTCCTCGGCATTTTCCGCCTG
>Ga0233439_10000394_pt1 | contig 66865 bp, 73 predicted proteins | sample SI_123_September_6_FD_182713 | JGI IMG/M metagenome (GOLD analysis project Ga0233439, IMG submission 182713) | Seawater microbial communities from Saanich Inlet, British Columbia, Canada - SI_123_September2016_100_MG | ecosystem: Environmental > Aquatic > Marine > Inlet | place: Canada: British... | reverse complement strand
GGGTTATCTGCTACCCTGAAATCTAGCCTAAACCCCTCCTAACACCCTACAATCTAGCCCCCAGGCCCCCCTTGGCGGAAAATACCCCTCCTCAATTTACTAGTCAAATAAGCCCTTTTAATAGGAACTCGGAAATGGGTGACAAACTAGTTTTTCGCTCTCTTTTTACCCCCTTGATATACCCCCTTTCAACCCTATATGGTCACCTCCATTTACCCTTAAATACTCCTCCATGGTTGTCAGACTTTCTCTCCCAGGTTATTTTATAAACCTACTAATCAATTTACTTTTTTTATAGATATAAATACTTTTTTCTATCTATATCTATTAGACTTTATTAATGGACTTTATTAGACTTATTAATGGACTTATTATTGGACTTTATTAATGGACTTTATTAATGGACTTTATTAATGGACTTTATTAAACTTACGAAGTCTTTAATTCTTTATAATCAGCGTGGCTTTTCATGCCATAAATTGTTGTTGTAATCCACAGGCTTTTATTATTTTTTTCCAATTCATTTAAATCGGTCATAATATCATTAAAATTATTTTTAAGATATATAATTTCTAATTAGTCAAAAATTACTAAGGTATGCCATTCTGATCTTTTTGTAGCGCTACCATCTTTTAATTTATAATCTTTATCACTATTTTCTTTATTAATCAATGCTGATGGCACATAACATTCATATAACCATACTGATTGTGTATGATGATTATATACAATACATTTAACATTTGGATTTTTTTCAAATCTAAGTATACTTTCATAAAACCAATCTTTCCTTTCTTTGGGTTTTTTATTATGTTCTATTTCATCAAAATAAAAAGGATACATTTTAAAAGATCCATGACCCTTTTTCGCTTGATATGATTGAGGTATAACGCGAAACTTTCTTTTTGACTGCATATAATATATATATTTCTAAAACTTTAACTATTTTTAAATTGTAATAAATAAATAATTATTTAATTTTTCAATTTTTTTTCATTAATTCGTCTAATCCTTTTTTTTTAATTCAGTTTTTTATCATTGAATAATTTTTGATAAACTTATTAATGGACTTTATTAATGTGGTGATTCCATACCCTTTTAACTAGCAACCCCTATCACATACCCTATCATCTACCCCTATGCCCTATCACATACCCTATCATCTACCCCTATACCCTATCAACTACCCCTATCATCTATCCCTATACCCTATCATCTACCCCTATACCCTATCATCTACCTCTATCATCTACCCCTATACCCTATCATCTATCCCCACACCCTATCATCTACCCCTACTTACGCCTTGATCTACGCCTTTATATACCCCCCATTACACCCCCTTTTTTTAGGAACTCGGAAATGGGTCACACACTTGCTTTTCCCTCTCTTTTTTCCCCCTTCACCCACCTCTCATATCACCTCCATTTCTCACCTACTCCACCACACTTCCCCCACTCTACACTCTCTCATATACACTCCCATTCTCTTTCTTTTCTCCGAAAAGAACCAAAAGATTTAATAAAATAAATTTAAACAGTTATTATTTATTTTATTAATGAGACCAGCAGACACATTATATCTAATAGGCTTTTGTGCTTTATGTGGTTGTTTTTGTTATATGAGATTTGAACCTTGCATTATAAAATGTTTATGCAAATCAAATAATAATTCTAGAAAAGTTACCCCTGAAATAACCCCTGAAATAACCCCTGAAATATCTTAAGCATTTGGATTTTCTTCTACATTTATTTCATACACATATTGTAGAATAACCGATTAACCAAATATGTAATACCAACTTGCGCAACAATTACTAACATATTAATTGAAGTTTGTCCCTTCTTTTTGGTAAAAACAACGTGATATACGATATTTACAATCATATACGATAAAAGACCAAATGATAATAAACCCATAATGTAAAAATAATTACAATATTCTCTCCCTAAAGGTGCCATAATTTCGTCTAAGATATTCATTATATAATATTGTTAGATTATCTTTTTCTACGCTTTCTTTTTTTTGTTTTTCTCTTTCTTTTTTTCGTTTTTCTTTTTAATCTTTTACGCGTTTTTCTACGAGCTTTACCCCCTTTTTTACTTTTTTTACCTTTTTTCCCCTGGGTGCACCAAGAAATGTTGTAATCGTCCATTTGGAATTTTCCTTTGGTAAAAAAATCTTTTGAGAGATTAAGATTTGATTTTATATCCTCAATGTTAATATTTTCTTTTAAATTCTCCAAATTTGATTGTAAATTCTCAACTATCGGGTTGCCTCCTTTTTTTTTATTTTTAGCTATTTGTTTTTGCATCATTAATTTAAATTCTCTACCGGTTTTTGAATTAATAGCATCTTTCATTGTATACCCGCTATAATCCTCTGGATAAACTTTTTTTTCAAATTTTGTTAAATCTCCCTTAGCATTGACATCTATACCCCATGCGTCTAACTTTCTTTTTGTTTTTTTATTTAATGTTCCGCCTTTTTTTCTACGCTTTTTTTTTCTACGAGTTCTTCTTTTGTTTCCACCGCCGGGAATATGTGTCACCTCTTGTTTATGTGAACCTTTTTCAATACTATCTTCAATAAATTCATCTGGATCAAATGAACCATGCTTTTTCGGGATCGTTCTATCCCATTTCCATTTTGGCATATATTTAGATTTTTTACTCCCTTCCTGAGATTTACTATGGATAAAAATATACGGAAATGTTTTAGAAGGTGGTGTTTTTTTTGATTTAGATGGCATATTATATATATAATATGAATATTATATAAATGAAAGACAGTATAATAGAGACAATATATTTGATTTATATGTTTTTATTTTTCAAAACATCAATAGATTTTAATATATTATCATCACCTAAAGGTTGGTGGATTGAACATTTAATAGGCGATGAGTATGGTTTAAGAATATGTCCTTTTGGGAGGGTAATTATATTTGCTTTAATTTTTATTTTAATTATTAGGCATTATATAAAAATTCCAATATACTATATAAACGCGGCCTTAATAATATCATTTATATTATCATTAATGAATTTAAATGCCACAGTATATTTATTACCTATATGGTTGTATGAAATATATAAACAAATAATATAAAAATAGAATAAGTAATTATATTAAATGAAATTATTTGAAATAACATCTGTTGAAACAGAAAATCGTCTTGATACAAAACCATACAAATGGAACATAAAAGGATACTATAAAGGATTTGATGTAAAATTTGTTAGTGAGATAAAAAAAATAACAAAAGAAACAGCTATAAGATATCCATCAGATGAGGGGAGTATAATAGTAAAAGGTAATTATCCAGGAGATCCGGGATGGTATAAAATAGAAACTACCTTAGAGGGAAGTCTTCCTGACATAGGAAGTGGAAAAGACTGTGATATAAAATATAATTTTGATGAGTTAGTTCTTGATTATAGAAGAATACATATACCAATATCGGTATATATAGCATTTGTAGGAAGTGTAGTAACAGTATTATAATATTTTAAATAATTAATATAATACAAAATATTAATGATTGTAATAGAAACACACAGTGGTTTATGTAATAGATTAAGAATGGTATTTTCATTTTATTATTTGAGTTTAGAAAAGAAAGAAAGGTTATATGTTATATGGAAACCGGATTCATATTGTCCCGGTTTTTTTTTAGATTATTTTGAACCAATAGAAAATGTTGAATTTGTGAAAGAAAATAAGAAAAAATATAAAATAACAAATAGAGGAGACTGGTATGAAAAGTATAGTCCGTATAAGATGTTTGTATATGATAAATTAAAACCTAAAAAAGAAATACAAAATCAAATAGACCGAATAAGCAAAAAATTAAATAATGATTATATTGCGGTTCATATAAGAAGAACAGATCATAAAGCACCAAAACATAGATACACTTCGGATGAAGATTTTATAACTTTTATAGAAAAATATAAGGACAAAAATTTGTATATAGCAACAGATAATTGTAAAACACAAAAAAAATTTTATAATAATTATAAAAATAATATAAAAATTTTGAATAAAATAAAGCCTAGCGGTAAGTTAAGACAAACTACCTTAAAGGCGTCAATTATTGAATTATATATATGTATATATGCGAATGAATTTAAGGGTTCTGGGTGGTCTAGTTTTAGCTCAACAATATGTCAATTCAGAAACGGGGTCATCCTCTAAAAAATCTAACATATCTTCACCTTTATATAATTCCCAATCAGACCGACCATTGTGACCGCGCCATTTTGGGTCGGTCTTATAAAAACAAATTCTATAATCATTATACCAATGTATGCCCATAGAATGTAACATATATTCATCATTATTTATAGTCAAATGTGTATTTTTATCATTATTGTGTGGGAAAACATGATTTTCACCTATCACATTTATCATATAATATACTTTGGTTTTTTTTGAAACATATGGCGAATATAAATGTGCGGCAGTTCCAGTTGATATTATCAACTCTTTACAATTTCTAATATACCATATAACATCAAGTATATCATATTTATATGGGTCAATATTAACAAACCCATTTTTTTCAAACCTAGATAACAACTTTCTACCTATAAAACCATAGTCAGTCCTAGGTGGTTGAGCATTCACTGTATCTTTTCCCTGTCCTTCAAATTTTCCAACAAATATTTTCATGTATTTAATCATATTTTTTGGTCTATGTGTATAATCTATATATTTATTGATATTTACTCTTAGCCATTCCATACACTTTTGTTCGTATATCAAAGGATATCTATGGGATTGATATGTAGGTGTCACAATTCTAGAACCCGTACCACAAAATGGATGAACTAAATCTAAATATTTACTCATAAAAAATCTATCACAATCATACAAAACATCTTTTCTTAATATTTTCACTTTTTTATGGAACGGTCTATTAACTAAATCCAATATATTTTTAGAAATAGTTTCTGGTATTATTGTGATAGCTTTTACATTTTCAGCAATCATCAAATAATTAGATAATATTGATACCGCGTGGGCTATGCCAGTATTTTTTTTCTCATGAAAAAATAATGCTCTTTTTACTTTATGAATTTTTTTATTCTTTAAATGCTCTAAAGCTAAGCGATATGCAGTTTTATAATCTTTACCTAATGTTTCTCTTGAAGGTATAAAATTTTTTATTATTTTATTATTACTTTTATTTATAATAATATAAATATTTTTATGTACCATTATATAAGCTTTTATAAAGTTATCATTAAAATTTATATTTTCTGTAGGTAGCATTATTATAATACTGAAATATTTTTATATAAAAAATAATTAAAAAATTGTTAAATCTTATTTACACAATCCTTCCCTCCTATTTAATATTAGAATTACATATCAATGTCGCTGATGTCTTCTTCTGACAATTCGTCGTCTTCTTCATCGCTGGAAGATGCGTAGTCAATAGCATCGTTTTCGGGATTGTATTTACCTAGTAATTCTCCATTTTCTGTATTGTAAACATTATTTTCATTATCAATCGCCATTGATAAGCCCGGCATAGAACTATGTTGAAATGGGGTTGCTTCAATTCCATCATCATCGTTTTCGGAAACATCGCCTACTTTCTCCTCGTCTACCATATTTGATAGGAGTTCCGCCGTAGGTGTTACAGACCTAGCTACTTTGGTAGGGCGACCACGCTTTTTCTTATTCGTTTCCTCATCACTATCATCCGCTGCTGGTGAGTTGGGTTTCCGACCGCGTTTTTTTTTAGGAGCACATTTTAAATATTCTTCTGGAAATTCATCCCAGTTCAAACCAGAAGCGGTCGCGTATGCTTGGGCATCTGCCATAGCGATGTTCTTTTTGACTAAATAATCCGCAAAATTGGTATAGCCAGTGGATTTTTCAAACCCAACTGGAGCAGTTCCCTCCTTAAACCCGCCAATAACACGGTCGTCTATGTGACCATATTTAGGCTTATTATCTGGAGAACTTTCTACATCTTTAAGACATTTTGTGCAAAAATCACCATCGTCGCTACAACTGTTCTTTACACATTGTGTGTATAGTCCGCCATTTTTAGTAACAGCTTTACATACACTCGCATCATCGTTTGCTGCTAGAAAGGGCATTTGAACCTTTTTTAAAGATTTTAAGGTTTTAGCAGCTTCCTTCTTCGCATCTTTCTCCTGCTTAAGCTTAGCTTTCTCGGCATCCTTAAGGGCTTTCTTCTCCTCCTTAAGCTTCAAGGTTGCCTCATTCTTAGCCGCTTTCTCGGCGTCCTTAAGGGCTTTCTTCTCCTCCTTAAGCCTAGCTTTCTCGGCTTCCTTAAGGGCTTTCATCTCCTCCTTAAGGACTTTCTTCTCCTCCTTAAGTTTCAATGCCGCTTCCTTCTTAGCGACCTTCTCGGCATCCTTAAGGGTTTTTTTCTCCTCCTTAAGCTTCAATGCTGCTTCCTTCTTAGCAGCCTTCTCCGCCTTAAGCTTCTCCGCGGCTTCCTTCTTAATCGCTTTCTCCTCTTCGCTAATTTTAGGTTTTTTAGCCTTAACTGGTTGCTCAATTTCACGACCCGACAATAGGGCTTCCATTGCTACTTTAACACTACAGTTTAAAGCGCCTGCTTTAGATAGGGTTGTAACATAGGATTTCATTTCCTTTTCTACCGCTTTTAAGAAAGCAGCAGATAGCGTGAATGATTGCGAAGACATTTTAATAGGGGTTTCTTGAGTATTTGTTTGTGTAGTTAATTGACTGAATTCAATATCTGACATTTGTAATGATATTATTTTTGTACATTGAATTTAATATCAATTTATTTTTTTCGGATCCAAAATTTTTCGGAACCAAATTATAGTTGTCACCGCGGGTTGGACTGACAGGTGCTAGTCATATTTTAGTTATAAAAAATTGATATGATTAATACATGATTAATTATATCAACTGTGAGTTATGAGTAGTATACAAGAAATAAACAACCAAATAGAAGAATATGAAAAAAAAATAAAAGAGTTGAAACAATTAAGAACAGAAGGATACAGTTTCATGCAGTATTTTAGAATTTCTAGTGAAGCCCATGTAAATAAACTTAAAGGTTTAACCGTTAAAGCAACTTATGAATATAATGATCATTGTCATGATGAATACGGGCATGACACCGACGCATATTTAAAAGTTACTTTTGGAAAAAACGAATATTTGGAAATTCATTACCAAGAAGCACAGGGTGAAGGCACCGAAAGTAGATATGAACCAACTATTGATTGTAAAATTAATGTAACAAAAAAAGCAAAAAAACTTTTATTTAAAAATATTGACATTGATATGAATGATTATGAAAACGACGAAACATATCAAGAATTCAGAGATATTATTAAAAAAATTGTAGAAGATCAATAAAATTCTAAAATAAGATTAACTATCTCTCCCGGAACACTCTTTGATTTGTCTTTATGAATTGCCTGATCTAATAATTTAAATAAAATAAATTTGTATTCCATTGTCCACCAATTACCAAACCGAGTAACCATATTTAACTTATATTCAATCGGCAAATTTATAGTTCCAGTAATTTGTTCATTATTAACATTAACATAATCACCTCCATAATCAGGAACAGAAACTAAATAATCATATTCATCATTGAACCAATAAATTGTTCTTATTGCTTTATCTTTTAAATTTTTTTTAACGACAATACCTGTATATTCATAGCAATCTTCTGTATGTGCTTTTAAAGATACATATCTTTCTACCCTTACAAAGTCCCCTACTTCATATTCTGGTTTCATTTGTGGGTTATCCATTAGTATAATTATATCAACCGTGCTTTAAATTATTTATTAAATAGCTTGAACGACGGTGAGGAGGACAAGATGATAATCTACATTTTGAACAACTTTTTGGTGTCCAACCAACTCCACAATCATCGTCGCGAACCCAACTATGGTCGCATTTTTCCCATATTTCACATTCATATTCAATCTTAGTTGCTTGCAATTGCTTTATTTTTATAGATAATTGTATCATCTCTGTATCAATTTCATTTCTAGCTTTTATTAATTCGTCAGCATCCATATAATATTAATTCTTATTTTAATGTATCTAAATCAATTTTTTATAATCTACTCCATACCCTTAAAGTATATTTATTACCTAATTCATTTTCGTAATCGGGGTGGGTAACTTTTTTTATAATTTCATACCATTCATTCCAATCAATTAACTTATAAAACCAATTATAGTCAAACATATAAATTATAATATAATTATATTTTTATATTATAATTTGCTATATATTGAGAAGGTGCACTTAGTATCATAAATTGGATTTTCCCCCGGATTGCCTTTAGGATTTATTATTATTGGTGTTTTATTTACATGTGCAACAATAGGAACATGCGTATGACCACATACCCATAAATTAACTTTTTCCACAAGATGTTCTAAGTTACTATAAAATTGGTCATTGTCTTCGTCGTTTTTATATTTGTCTGGAATACATTTTATACTAGGTAAATAATGAGTTATAACCAATATCATTTTTTTGTGTTTGAATTTATTAATCTCATATTCTAACCATTTTTTTTGAAATTTATGAATACTTCTAATTAGACTATCCTTTGGACAAATTTTATTTTTATATAGTAAAAATAAATCATTATTAATATATTTTACATGCTTTTTCCTATAATCATCAAAACTAAAATTACACCATAATGGTGTTCCTATAATTGCTAAATCATCAATTACAATGCTTCTATTATTCATTATAAATACATTTTTTAGATGTTTTAATTTTTGAATTGCTAACTCATGAATTGTATCAAATGTGTGACCCTCAATACCTCCATTATCCCAATTTACATAATATTCATGATTGCCAAAAACATAAAATATATTGTCATATAATTTTGCTATTTTTTCAAAAAAAGGTATATAATTTTTATGTAAAATAAAACATATATCTCCTGCCAATACTAAGTTAGGTGCCGATACTTCTAAAAAATTTTTTAAATCAGGAAGTTCGTCATATCTTTCAAGGTGAATATCGGATACTAATTGAAATCGCATTATTAATATATATTAATTATTTTTTATATATTAATTATTTTTATTTATTGACTACTCATAGCAGCTTTAGAATTTAAAAAATGTTTGTTCATATATCTCTGAATATTAAAATAAGTAACAGCTTCACTATCTTTTTTGATATCTAGTAGTGATTTCAAGGCTTTATCGGGTTTAATTACTTTTTTATTATTAGGATTTTGCAATTTATGATCGGAAATATATTGAATAATATGTTTTGTTACTTCGGTTCTAGCCATAGAAGTTCCCGTTGGCTTATTCATGAATTTACACAATTGTGCGGAAATTGGCGATGGCACGGCAAAACCAGAAGCTTTACGGTTACCCTTAGCTCTATTCTTTTTGGCTTCCCTTTCCAATACTTTCATTCTTTTATTACATACTCTTTCTACTGTTCTAACCTGATTAACCAACATTGTTACTTGTTGCTTGAAACTAGATAATTGGTTTAGCAAGTCTCCAAATTGTTTTTGAGTTTCAGTTTTTTGAACATCTTCTGTCCAATTAGATTTATCAGTTTCGGCCGACACTTCTACTTTTTGTGATTTAGATCCGGCTTGGACCTTCTTAGAACTATTAATTGCGGTTTTTTTACCTGGCATTATAACTTACATTCATGGAGTATCTTTATATCTATTTTTATAATATATATTAATATTTTTTAATTTATATTATATGATTTATTTATTGATGTTCTTCTGGTTGATTTCTCCTGACGCCTCTAGCACGACCTGACCTATCTTCAACCTGCCAATTACCCCTCCCTCCTTCTCTAGGACCGGTTCCCCTAGGACGCTGCTGTCTGCGAGCGCCAGAATGCCTTGGCTGTCTCTTTTCCTCACCATCTTGAGAACTTTTTCGCATTGCCAAACGAGTTTCACACATCAATGGACCACCTTCTACGCCCCTAATATTACCCGCTTGATACGGATGTTCTTGATTATCACTTTTTCTCAAATCAAATGTTACATACTCACCCTGCACCAAATATTTGTATTGCTCACTATCTACGGTAATACCAGAATGATGTGCGAATACATCTTCCTCTTTGCGGTCACCGGACAATACGGTTACAAAACCAAAACCGGCGCGATTGTTAAACCACTTAACAATACCTGTCAAACGTTGACTTTCAACGACTTCAGTGTCATTGGACGAACTAACTTTCATTTCTGAGTTACTCATTATATACTACATTTTGTAAGTTCTGTTTAAACCCTTTTTTATATTATTTATCTTTTATTTTATTATATCATTAAATATTAACATATGCCCACTAAGAAACTCAATAAAAAACGCCGTAACAATAAGACCAAAAAGAATTATAATAAAACTTATGATCTTGTTATTATTGGTGCTGGATTTAGCGGATTATATTGCGGTTACAAATTAAAAAATAAATTCAACAAAATTCTTATAGTTGAAAAAGATAATAAAATTGGTGGAAGATTTCTTTCCTATAAAAAAACCATCAATAATAAAAATTATATTTTTGAACAAGGTGCTAACAGATTTTCAAAATATCATCACCCACGTATGTTAAAACTTATAAATGAATTAAAATTAAATAAATATATGATACCCGATGTAAATGAAACTAATAATGAATTTATCTTTTCCGACTTATTCAATTTTGAAAATAATATTAATATGACAAATATATTCAAAACTATATTAAACTTAACTAAAAATATTGACAATTTTAAATTAAAAAATATTAAATTTAAATCATTATGCAAACAATATTTAACCAATCGTGAGTTTGATTTAACCATAAATCTATGGGAACAATACATAAGATGTCATAGAGTTAATTATGCCGGAAATAATAATTCAAAATTTAGACTTCACCCAAGTTTCAACGAACCATTCTGTAATAATTCTTTCAATAATAAAAAAAATATTAATAAAAAAACACCATTTGTTTCCAACTTTCATAAAATTTTTGATCTTGATTCTTTAACTGCTATACGAATTATAAATACTCTACTTTTTGACAAAAAAAGAAACGAATACTATAGAATTTCTAAAGGAAATATTGAAATATGTAATAAATTAAAAAATAAATTCATCAGTAAAAATAAAAAAATTATATTTAATACCACCTTTCATAATTTCATATATAAAAATAATATATTTAACATAAAATTAAATAATTATTCCATAAAATCAAAAAAAATTATTATAACACTCCCCACCATAAACGCCCTTAAAATCCCTAATTTATCACATATTCATAAATACCTACATTTCAGTATTCCCGCCAAATTAGGATTTATTCACGCAATTTACCCTAAAAATTCTGATGGTAAATTCTGGTTTCACGATATTCCGTGGATTTCTACTAATATATTTTTAAGACACATAATGCCCGGTAAAAACGGCACTATTACTTTAGGTTATCTAGCTGGTGGAAAAGACCATCTTTCTGCCGAAAAATTCAATAAATTATACAATTCCTCAAAAAAAAAAGCTTTCCAGGAAATTAAAAATGCTTTAAACTCACTATTTCCTAATAAAAATATACCAACACCTTTATTTTGGACTTATAAATATTGGTATGGCGGCACTCACGGATGGAAAAGAAATACAAAATACTGTGATATTTATAAAAAAATAATATTTCCTTATAAAAATAAACCAGTTTATTTAGTTAATGAATCATACTCCTATAGAGGTGGTTGGACTGAAGGTGCTCTTGAAATTGCTGATGAAGTTCTTAATAAAATAATATAATTATTATTATATGAAAAAAACACCCTCAAACATTATTTATTATCTTAATTTTAAAAAAATTGGTTTAATAAATTATTATATCAAAAATAATAAAAAACCCATTACACTCCTACCTAGACCACATTGCTTTTTAATATAAATTATTTAAACAAAACAATTTATATTATCTATATGGGTTTCGTTGGTATAATTATAGTAGGATTAATGCTCTTAGGCGTAGGAGTATGTGCTTGTCTTTTGCTATATATAAATTTGAACTCTTAATATTTTAATAATTGATTTAAATACTATGGTATATCATTGTATATATGTCAAAACCTTGGCCCCCATCTGAAGACCAATTTCAAACATTAGCAATGTCCGCTTTAAATAAATCACAAGACAAAGATGTTAAAGTATTAGTTTATTGGGAAAATAATCCTAATTTAATGATTTTTGACCCATTCCATTATGCAGAAACTGATTACCTAGAAAGAAAATATGAAAATAATGAAAGAACTGTTCATGTTATTGTTGGTAAGATAGATTAATATAAATTGATATATAAAAATTTTATCATAATAAATATTTTATCATAATAAATATAAATGACACAATATAGCAAACAGAAAGGTCAATACTTTACCACTAATTTATATTTAAAAGAATGTGTATTTACACTCATAAATAATAATCCTAGAACCATTTTAGAACCTTCTATGGGACAAGGTGACCTAGTTGATTATGTATCTCATAAAAATAATAATTATAATTTTGACTTATTTGAAATTGATAAAACAATTATTCCATTAAATTCTATCAATGAAAAAAATATACATTATTGTGACTTTTTAACTTGCGATATTAAAAACACTTATGATACTATCATAGGAAACCCCCCTTACGTTAAAACAAAAAAAGGTAACTTATATATTGATTTTATCAATAAATGTTATCATTTATTAAATAATAATGGCGAATTAATATTTATTGTTCCTAGTGATTTCATAAAATTAACCAGTTCTGGAAAAATTATTAATAAAATGATGAAAAATGGCACATTTACACACATTATTCATCCCAATAACGAATCTTTATTTAAAAATGCCAGTGTTGATATCATCATATTCAGATATTGTAAAAACGGTTCTTTACCTAAAAAAACTTTATTAAACAACGAAGAAAAATTTATTATTAATTCAAATGGAATTTTAACCTTTTCAAATGAAGAAAATAAACATTTTGAAACTTTTAAAGATTATTTTGATATTTATGTTGGAATGGTTACAGGTAAAGAAAGTGTTTATAAAAATGATGAATTTGGAAATATTAGTGTATTAAATGGTAAAGAGAAAAATAATAAATATATATTAATTAATACTTTTCCAACTGATTGTCAAAATTTAAATAGTTATATGTTACAACATAAAAACACCCTAATTAATCGTAAAATAAAAAAATTCACAGAAAAAAATTGGTATAAATGGGGTGCTCCCAGAAATCAAAAAAATATAGAGAAAAACTTAGGAAAAAAATGCATTTATATTTCCAATCTAACTAGAAAAAAAGAAATCGCTTTTATCGGAAATGTTCAGTATTTTGGTGGTTCTTTATTAATGATGATACCGAAAAATAATATTAATTTAGAAAATATTATAAAATATTTAAATAGTGATAATTTTAAAAATAATTATATGTATTCTGGTAGATTTAAATTAGGACATAAACAATTAAGCAATAGCATCTATTCTAATTTAACAATCATCTCCTAACATCCTCATAACATAATGCTCGTCTTTCTCACATATTTCTTTATCATTAAAATATGCGAAATAATGCAAACTTTCATGTAATATTGTTCCTACTAATTCCGCATAATGTATTTTATTTTTACATATCCATATACCACTATCATCCGACTCACCATAGCAATATTCATTCGCCGGACATAATTTTGTAGCTAAAACCCTTCTATAAGCATTATCATAATCAAATGTTACCTTCGCTTTATTATGCCCATACCTTATATTAGCTAACATCTTAAATGCATTTTCTATTTTTTTTCTTTCATGTGTTAATATTCTTGTTACAACTTCCACCGCCCTGTTTATTATTTTTTTTGACACCACTGGTCCTGATTTATAAGTATAATTTGGGAATACCTTTTGCGAATCCCATGTCAAATTTATTCCCTTTAAAGAATTGCACAATTTCCTATAGCTCATATATTTTATTTAGAATAATTTTTTAAGCTAAATTTATTACTATTCTCCATATTGATGGTCTTATTCTTACCGTTTTTTTCTCATCATCAAATATTATTAAACTACTTGTTTCCGCTGCTTTTCTATAGGTTGTTTTCAACAAATCATACATTGTGAATTTAGGTACATTATTATGTAAATGTATATCGTCCTCCAACTCCAATAAACAAGCCATTTTTACAAATATTGATACATCATCGCCCGTTATTGTAGGTAAAAAATATATTTCTCCGTCTTTTTCTTCTACAAATCTATCAGGCTTATCTTTTTTAATTTGCTCCAATATACTTTCCGCAATTTTATTTTTACCCAAATAATTTTCCTTCAATCCCGCCGTTAATACTGATGTTATTTGTAAATGTAAATTACTATTTATAACATCTGTTATAATATCACTGTCATTTTTTATTACTGATTGTAGCATAGGATCTCCAAACAATATATCGGCTATATATTGAACAAACTTCTCTCCCAGAGTTGCTGGCGCTGTCTTATTTCGCGAAACAAAATATTGCTCATTATGATAAATTACTTGATTTGTTATATCATTCAATAAACTTACTTCTACTAATCTTTTATATAAATCATTATACACAAATTTTACTTTATCTCCATCTCTCTGAAATCTTAACATTCTTCTCAAATCTTTCGCCATAGTTGCCTGTGCTTGCATTGAAAAATTATAACTTGCGTCCAACATATTAACCACATCATCCGAAGTAGCATCAATCACCTTCTTCTCAGAATCTAAATAAATTGGAACTTCCATATTCATTCTTCCAGGAACTATCCATATTAAATTATCTTTGCCTATTGTTCTCCAAGTCCCTCTTATTATTATTCTTTCAACAAATAATATTTTGTTGTCACAATCAAATATTAATTCACTTCCTTCTGGTATATACAACATTTTATATGGTTTATACAACGAGCCTGACAAATCCGTATCATTTGATATAATTATTGAGGTTGATGGTGGTATCCATACTGGATTTCCCGGTTTTGGAACTCCATTAAATTCATCTTCTATCTCATGTCTTATAAAATGTTCTTTATCTATACCAGCCGATAACTTTCTATTACTATGATTTGGATTATGACATCCAAACCACGACTTATCTTTATGCCATAACTTTACATACGAACTTCTTACACCATCCACTGTTATAACACATCGCTCATTTGTTTTCACTTTACCTAATATTTCCATTTCTTCTACGTGTAAAACAATATCTGTATCATTAAATATCAACTCGCTATTTACGGGCAATAATAATTTCTTATACCTATTACTTTTTATTGATGTCTTATTTATATACACTTTCACCTTATCTCTTATTATTATATCCCCCCCTCCCATTGGAACCTTGCCACTTTCCCATAATGCAACATCATTAAAAAAATATTCTTTCATTTATACTATTATATATATACCATTACAAATAAAGTGATTGATTTATCGCTACACTCTTTAATAATAGATTTGGTATTATTGATAATTTATTCATTAATTCTAAATTCTCTAATAATAATCCCACCTTTTCTATCTCATGAACTATATTCACTATCTTAAATATTGCTTTTTGAAAATCTCCTAAAAATATATCGTAATTCTTCGCCGCATTATATATTACTCTACAATCTTGCTCTGTTTCAGCATCACACCAACCACTTATAAATTCACACATATCATAATGAACATTGTATTCCTCCCAAAAATTAGTTTTATTCTTAGTTTCTATATCATAATACTTATTTAATAATCCATTTATTTTCTTTATTCCTTTCCTACTAATTTCACTTATCCCCGCTTCATACCACCTCGTTTTCTCATCATCTTTTACTCTTATATTTGTAAATATACTAAAAACGATTGCCAAATCTTTTGCTGTCATATCTTTCAATAATTCTTTATTATCTACTATAAACTCTGACATTACCAAACTATGACATTCTTTCATATTTGCCGCCAACTTTCCCTTTTCAGTTATTAACAAATTTGATTCTGGACCACTAATTTCTACATCTTCTTCCTTCTCATACTCTAAAAATTCATTTTTCTCCAATATTTTAATATAATCACATAACTCATTATCTACATATTTTTTTATATTTTCGTTTTTCCTTTCCAATATTTTTATCTCATTTGATAATCTTTTTTCAGTCGTATATCTCTCATAATCTGACTTTAAATTTTCATAATCATTCTCCATATGTCTCAGTTTAATTTCTGCCTTTCGTCTCTTATTTTTACCAATATAATTTAATGTTTTTTTTAATTCATGAAATTCTTTCAATATATTTTCATCTGTTAAATATTTTTTCTTATTTTGATGAAACTCTCTCATTCTTTCAAACAATTCCATTATATTTTTTGTTACATGCTCGCTCTCTCCCAGTATCTCATCATTTATCATTCCATTTTTCATACTCGCCTTCATTTTCTCAAAATTATTATCGCCCGATAACAATAACTTCAATATCAAATTAAAATTTATAGCAAATCTTGATTTAATTTCCAAACATCTACCCGATAATAATTCCTCATATATAATCGCCGTTGGATTTGAATCTAGAATATCAAACAAATTATTTAAATGAATACATACTCCTTTTGTATCTCTACCCCTACGACCCGCTCTTCCCGCAGCCTGTGTAACTTCGTGTGGTTCCAAATAACTAAACTTACTACCATCAAATTTTTGTAATGATGTAAATATTGTTGTTTTACAAGGCATGTCTATACCTATTCCCAATGACGATGTTGCAAATACAATCTTTATATAACCCTTCAAAAACAATTGTTCTATCATCTCACGAAACGGTTGTAATACACCACCGTGATGATGAGCTATTCCTTTTTTCAAATTTCTTACTATATTTTGAAACTCTGGTAAAGCTACATATTCCTTCCAATTCGTAAATTTCTTTACCAATATTGTTCTACATTCTTTTTCTATTATACTCGGAACTATTGACGGGGTTTTATCTTCACAATATAAAGGCTCTGTAATCTTATTTGCATATTTATTACACCCCTTTCTTGAATATACGAAACATATTGCAGGAAATCCATCATCTTTCTTCAATTGCTTCATCAACTGGTTCAACACATAAAATTTATCCACTCTTATTTTCTTCAAATATAACTTCCTTAAAAATTTCTCTATTCTCACATAATTCTTATTATATAATTGCTTATCTATTTTTAATGGTATTAACTTTTCTCGCATATTACCCATATAATCTTTTTCTTCTCTATTAAATTTCCTCTCAGCACTCTCTGGATAACTCATAAAACTATAATGATATAATTTTACTGCCCTTTTATTACAACCACATACCATTGTATCTTTCTCATTTGAATTGCTCATAAGTTTCATCAACTTTTCTATTTTACTAACCGTTGCAGATAACCCCAAAATCTGAACGGTTTTTGGTGTTCCCATTATTGCTTCCTCCCAAACATGTCCTCTATGTTTATCTGATATCCAATGTATTTCATCCAATATTAATACACCCAATTCTTCTTCTATATTTATATCAAAATCTAAACACAATTTCTCTTTTGTTAATAATGTCTCTTTTATCATTTTCATTTTATACAGCGTATTTACATAACACTCTGTTGTCATACACAATACATCTGCCTCTGGATTATCTGTATTATCTCCGGTTATTATACCAAATGATATATGGGGATATTTTTCTTTAAATGTATAATACTTTTCATTTGTTAATGCTTTAATAGGAGAACAATATATCACTTTCTTTTTATGTTTAGTATAAAATTTTATTGAAAAATCAGCAGGTAGTGTCTTACCTGAACCTGTGGGCGCTTTTACAATAACATTTTTACCATCTAACAAATACTTCAATGACCACTTCTGCCAATCTGATAATTCAAATGACCACCAGTCAAAATAATCACTGTTCTCATAAATTTCTGGAAATTTCATTTCTGTTTCTACAATTGCCGCCATTTTATTAATATAATAACCTTTGTTTATTATTATTATATTATCAATTTTTTTTTTATCTCAATTATATAATGTCTGTAATTCTTCTCAGTCGCCCCGATAGACTAGGCTCAAATTTCATATCTAAAATATCTCAATTAATATATGCTCATAAAAATAAACTGCACACAATCCAAGAACATGAACATTATCAAATTCCGATACACCATACTATATGGAAAAATAGTAAAAAGGCCCATTGGTTAAACTCATTATTTATAAAATCTATTATTCATACATCTAATACTTTAAATGAAAATATAAGAAAAACAAAAAGAATTAACAATTTTTTTAATTCTAAACATCACGACCTTAACACTATTCAAATAGATACTATTTTAAATATACAACAGGATTTATATTCTTACTTTAACATACATTTAAAAAGTATAATGTTTCAATATATTAAAAATAATATTCCAAAATATAATTTACCAAAAAATAAATATATTTGTGTTCATATTAGGTTAGGTGATGTCAAACATAGAATAGACCATAAAAAAAACATTGACCATTATATGAATTTCTATATTAATAAAATAAATAATTCCAATGAAACCTCTATTCAAGAACACTTTAAAAAAAATAATTTAGTATGGTGTAAAAGACAAGAATATCAATCTGCTATCACATTAGATAAAATAAATAAAAATATTGAAATTGCCAAAAAACAATATCCTAATTATGATATTGTTATTGTTTCTGATCCAAGAACTAAATCATTAATTAAATTAGATTATCCGATTATTTCTAACCGTAACATGGATTTAGATTTATGGATTATGATTAATAGTAATGTTCTAATAACATCCAAAAGTTCATTTTCTTTAATTGCCGCATTCTTTCATCAAGGTGAAAAAATATTTTTTGAAAAATGGGGTCATTTCATATGCGGAGGCTTAAAAAGTAAATATGATAAAAGTAAAGATTTAATAAATTATGAATGTTTATAACTATGTCTTCTCTGAAGAAAGAATTTCAACCCCACTTCTTTATCAAAATCTTCTTGAATTGCATCAATATAACAGTTCAAAACTATCAATAATAACAAAAATGTTATCACAATTATTACAATTCCTACAATCATTAAATATTAATATAAAAATTTTTTTATATTAATTACCAATAAACTACTCGTCTTATATAAGGTTTTCTAGCACATAATTCTAGCCTTTCCTCTTCTGATATGAGACGAAGCACATTAGAATAATGGTTAACTATTTTTGTTATCCAACATAAACATATTATATTAACAGTACTAACAAAATAATACCAACCACCATATTGTTGTGTAAAACACGCATACCCAAATATTGCTATACTTAATATTAAATGTATAAGATTCCATGTAAAATAACAGATTGATGATTGGAGGTGATAGTTTTTTGCACTATGATACCCTATAAATCCACCCAATGCACCAATAAAATAAAATATATTATAATATAATGCATTTAAAAATGCAAAAAATATATCTATGAATGAAAATACTTTTACCGTTCTAGATAAAGACCATATCATCAGATATTTTTCTGGTGGAGTTAAAGGAGTAATTGGGGTAGCACTTACTACCGTTGCTTGAACTGGGACGGGGGCGGATATTTCCACTCGTTCAGCTGTAGGTAACTCTTCATTTGTCATTTAATAATGTTATTATCATTTTTTTAAATACATTTCCTACAATACAATTGTATTTGCATCCACATTACTAGGTATTATAACACGATTATATAATATATTTCCTCTTCTTCCTATCATTCTCAATAATGTTTCCATATTAATTGACGAAATTATACATATTGTAATTTTCGTACCTGATAATTTACCCATTGAATCATATATTTCCATCTCCGATATTTCCAAATGTTTCTTATTAAATCTTGTATTTTTTATATGACTCGCTATTAAAATACATTCTTTTTTTAATAATTTATTTTTAGTATTATATACAATAACAAATTTATCATCCAATTTTGACAATATATAATTCTTATATTCCACAAATGCGTCATAACCCCTCATATGAATATCTGAAAATAATATATTTATTTTTGCTATACTACTGAAAAATTCTTTCACATGAACATTATTATAAACATTTCCTTTATAATATAATATCTTATTTCCATTTTTATTTTCAAATAATTCTTTACGATGGCCTTTTTCTTTCTTTTCTATTTCTTTCTTTATTTGTGGATTCATATCATTTCTATCAAACGCATATAAATTAGCACTTTTCATTATTTCCATCATACTATAAAAAGTTCTCATTAACCCCACTCCCATTTCTACATATTGACATCTATTTGTTGAATCATATATAAATTGTTGTATAAAACATAATACATCCAATATTGTTACTGTATTATCCATCTTTTCATTTATTATTGTATTTTGAAAACTTATTAAACCATATTTATCTAAACTATTATAATAACTTTCATGATCTATCCATTCTTCTACAGATACCAATGTATCTCTATTTTTCTTTATTAATTCTTTTAAATTTAAAAAATGCCTTCTCCTTACTTTTCGGGTTTCCATAAAAAAAAATTAGAAGTTAATTATTACAAATATTTATACTTCTAATAAAAAATTACGCATATTTTTTACACTAGTCTTCAATGTTTCTCTTTTTTTTATTCTTATTTTTCTGTTTATCTCATTCCACTCTCTATTTGTTTTTATTGTATAATGTGTTCTTAACGCATATGCTCTCTGTGGGTGTTTCAACTTAAATAATATACTACCAACTAAGAATATTGTCATTGATAATGTTTTACTAACATACAATGACACATTGTTAAAATATATCGGATGACTATCTTCTATTGTTATTATAAACATATTTCTTGAATGCATATTTTCAAAATAATTAAACCTTAACCCACCTAACATGATTAATTTCCAAAAAATTGAAAATAATGTTTTCATTATTACTATATATTTTTCTTCTCTTTTAAAATACACTCCATCAAAATTCACTATATTCACTTGCGTTAATAACATCGGTGGTCCAACTACGAATACTCTTAAATCCCACTGACACACATCGCAAAATGCTATTGTCTCCAATAAAGCTATTGAAAAATGTATCCAGGGTAATAAAGAATATCTCCATATCCTTCTCCCCACTTGATAGTTCAATACACTGAATATATGAATTGGTATCAATAACCATAATACTCCTATAGGAACACTATAATATATATCTATACCCCCCGTCATTACAAATATACTTATTACATATAAAAACACATTTAATAAGTGCATCAATATTTTCAATCTTGTATGCGCCAATTTCATACAAAAAATATTTAATCTATCACTTTTATAACATTTTTTCAACATTGTATCATCCTGATATATATCTATACACGCACCGTGAGTTGTTACTTTTCCTTTCTTATCTAATTTCTTATATGTTGCTTTCCCCGTATATGCTAATGTTGTACTCTCATTATTCTTCCATTCACTTATATTTTGAACTCTATGACTTCCCGTTATCCATAATTTCTTTATTGTTTTTGGTGTTAAATTACCTTCTTCCTCTTCACTTTTTTTCATAAACTACATAGATTTATAAATATAAATTTAAATAGTTATATATCTATATAAATTTCTTCAAAATCGTTGATTTTACATATTAGCTTGTCTAATAACTTATCATTCTCACGACTAAAATATTTACCTGATATATATTCATCCCTTCTTAAGTTCTTTTCATATTTTACTTCTTGCCTCAATTGCATTGACTTCCTTTCTATTACCCGAACCAATCTGGTAAGTGACGCGCTGTTATCAGCCCTGCCACTTCCCTTCTCTTCTATAACGATACCCATCATTAAAATATTCCAATTAGTTATTAATAATTCATATACTTTTGTAATTAATTTAATTCTTTTTTTTGTGTGCCATTTATTATCTGACAAATAGTATGCTGGACAAGCCTGGAAGCACGCGCTACATTTATCCGAAAAATTTCGGCACATTTTTCTAATATAATCATCGTGTATTGGTTTAAAAAGCCTCAAATGAATCATATGACATTTTCTCCAATAATTATTAATATCTAAATATTCGTGTAATATCATATTCCAAACATCCTCTGGAAAATATACTAATAGTGATTTATTTGTGTGTGTTCCGTTTCTTAATTTCATAATTATTATTACTAATCATAATAGGTCATTAATTTAATATCAATTTTTATTTAAACACTCCGCTACATCATATAATATAAATGTTAAAACAATTTTGTAATTGCATGTGTCCCACTAGACCTGTCGGTGGGATATTCGTAAATTGGAATGATGTTGATAATACTTGCCCCCTTTTTTCTTTAGTTGGCCAAGAACACAATGCCAAAGTTGTTGATGTATATGATGGCGACAGTATAAAAATTGTTATAAAATTATCCGGAACATTTCAAAAATTCAATTGTAGATTAGCCGACATTGACACTCCAGAATTAAGAAGTAAAAATATGAACGAAAAATTATATGCTCATTATGTTAAAAAAAAGGTTGAAAATGATCTTTTAAATAAAATCATTAAAGTAAAATGTGGTAAATTTGATAAATATGGTAGATTACTTATTTGGGTATTTTTAGAAGGAATACCTGATAATAAATCTGGAATATACAATCAATATATAATTAATAAAAAGTGGGGTATCCGATATGACGGTAAAACAAAAAAACTTTGGTCCGTTCATCTTGAAAATAATCCACAATTAATGAGAAGACACGGTGTCATTCCGTAGTTACCAATTCTACTCTTATTTTTTGTTTCAATTGAGTTTCATCTATAAATGTAAATATTTTAAACTTATTCTCCGTAAATACCTTTCTATCATGTCTACTAACAAATCTATTTACCATTCTTATTTCCGGTAAATATATCATATATTGATATAAATGATCATTTCTCTGTATTTTATCAAATATATAACCAGCATGTTCTCTTTTTAATATATGCTTATCATTTATACATTTTTCTAATAAAGAACAATCGTTTTGAACTTTTCTTATTGACCTCATTGTTTTATTTATATATTCTAATGATTCATCGGTTGTCCATTTCATATAAAATTCTTTACCCTCTTTACTCATATCACCTATTTTTAATATTTCTTGAATTTTTATTAAGTTCAATAAATCTACCAATCTTCTTATTGGACTTGTCATATGAACATACGCATCCAATTCTAACCAATCATGACTTTCAATATCATCAAATTTCACATATTTACCTCCAAAACTATTCCACAACTTCAAAAATTTTTTACATTCCTTTGGTGCCTTTTCCGGTAATTTATATTTATTATTAAACTTAGAACTTCTATATACACCGCATTCTTTCTTTCTTAATTCTTTTGCTGTTATATAATTCATTAATATCATCAAATATGCTATCACCTCATGACTACTAACTATTTTGTCTGTATATCTCTCTACCCTATTCATATTTTTTACTAACTCAAATACCTTCTTGTATGTTTTATCTTTTTCCAATTCTTTTGTATCATATCTAAAATTTCTTCTAACCTTTACCATTGTATTCAAAAATTTCATATTCATTATTTCATATGTTTCTTTATTTACCATCAAATCCAATGTTATCGCAAATCTTATATGACCCTCTGTCAAACTACATAACGCATCCGACAATATTGTTGGTAACATAGGTCTTTTTCTATCAGGCAAATATATTGTTGATATTCTTCTTGAAAAACTTCCCCACAGTCCTAATATATCTAACCAGAAAGATACATTAGATATGTATATACTCAATTTATAACTTATATCATCTTCCACCAAACTCATCCCATCATCAAAATCTTTACTTACTTCAGGATCTATTGTAAATACATTTATTTCTGTCCTATCCTCTATACTATATTTATCACAAATCATCTTCACAAAATGATCTTCAGACTTATGTCGTAATGCCTTCATTGTTTTTTTTGTAAATTGCTGAATTGACGCATATAAACTTTTACAATATAATTGATATTCGTAAAAATTATTTAATTCCGAAACATCTCCGATTGTTTCAACTAATGTTGCTATTGGATGCTTTCCTATCCATTTTTTAAATTTAAATACACAATATTTATTTGTTATATTCTTACTAAATTCATATTTTATATTATAAGGTATCAAAAATATTGGCATTCTTCTATCATCCGGAATACATTTATATAAAAACTTATTTTTATATTTACCAAATGTCTTGTTTGAACTACAATTTATTACCCCCGGAATACCGGTCATCTCTCTTGTCATAGAATGTAACACTTTTATTCTATTTCCTTTAATTTCAAATATATCTTGATTAAACATTTTATGTGACCTGGGAGAGAAGTCCAAATCTAAGTCTATCTTATTTAATGTTAATGAATTATAATAACACACATCATTATAATCCCTATCTGCAACTATTAGCTTATATGTTATCATAGTATTTGATAATATATAATAAGGTTTATTTATTATCAATTTTTTTTAATCATAATATAAATTCAAACAAATACTCAAAATCTATTCCTAATTTCTGACTTATTACCTTGTCCATGTGTAACATTTCTACATTTTTTTGCCAAATATTCAATAAAAAAGCAACCTCATTTATTATTTCTTTAACTCCATATGTTATACGCCACGTATCTGTACATAATATTGTTTTACAACATAAACACGTAATTGTTTCCGACAGCATTTTTTTAAAATAATGTGTTTTCATTAATTTTTTTTGAATACTATATAACTTTTTATCATCTATTTTTATTGTTGGCGGGGAAAAAGGATATTCCATCATTGGCATATACACTTTTAAATTTGTCTTCCCCGCAATATCACGACCAACTAAATTTATTGATAACTCTATTACTTGCTTATGATTTATATCCAATCTTAATTTTATAGGATGTGCTGGCTCTTCTATTTTTATAGTAATATTATTTGATAAATCTACTTTGTGTGATAATTTTGATAACTCATTTTTTATTCTTCTATTTCTTATTGATTGTGGAACACGCATTATACTATCTAATCCGATTTCTTTATTTCATATTTCATAAATATGTTTTTATATTCTTCTAACGCGCTATCCCTTGTTAAGTAATTCTTAGCAAAATGTCTACCATTCATTCCTATTTTACGCGCCCTATCATAATTTCTTATTGTCCAATCTGTCTGCTTAACCAAATTTCTTAAATGTCTATCTACAGGTATGTAATGAACATACGGTTTCAAATCTTTGAAAAAAAATTCTTTATATGGTCTATCTACCAATAATATAGGCCTTCCTGTGTGAAATAAATATTTTAATCTACCACTATACCCAAACCCTTCAATATCTATCAATATTGCGTATTTTTCCGCTAATTCTTTTATACTCATAAAATTTCTATTCCCCGCTTCTAATACATCTGTCTTCTTCTTCGTCACCCATGAACCACTATCTTGAATATCAAACATGTTTGGAAACTGTTGTCCTCTAATATAAGCTTTATGTCTTATTCTTGATGTTCTACAACTACCTATCCACCCTACTTTCATTTCTTCATATTTATTCAAATCTATATTATTTAATTCTTCACTCACTTTCTCATAATTAAACAATCTTACTTGTCTCCAATGATCAAAATTAAAATCTGGTATTGTTTTTTCCCCATCTTTTGATGAAAATGTATATTGTACTTTTTTAACTTGCTGACCCTTACTATCCCCCGTTCCTATCACTATTGACCTGAAATTCGGTAAATTATATTTCTCATCTGTCCATTTAATTAAATTCATTACGGATTCATTTCTTGTTTCATATCCTGTATTATGAACTTCAAACTGCAATTTACCAGCCTCCTTTTTTACTGTAAAATATCCATCCGGCATTTATATTATAAAATATATTCTTTATAATACAAATTAATTATTTTTCAATAAATTATTCAAACCTTCTTCTAAGTAAATTTTTACATCCCATCCCAACTCTCTCATTTTCTTATTACTAATATAATATCTCTGATCATTAAATGGCCTATCTTCTATATATTCTATCCAATCATCATAATTCTCTGTTTTTTTCATTTTTTTTATTAGTATTTTTGCTATTTCCATTACTGAATATTCCATATTATCATCACAGCCAATATTATATATCTCTCCTAATCTTCCTTTTTCTAATATACACTCAAATGCTTTTGCGGTATCCATCGCATGTAAAAATCCTCTCACCGCGGTACCCTTACCCTGTATTGTAACCTTTTTATTTTCTTTTAATAGTTTTATAAATCTAGGAATCAACTTCTCCGGATATTGATTAGGACCGTAAACATTATTTCCTCTTGATATTATTATTGGCATTTTAAACGAATGATTATAAGATTGGGCTATCAACTCCGCTCCTGCTTTAGTTCCAGCATACGGATTTGTTGGACATAATATACTATATTCTGTTTTTTGCTTTTCTTTTGTTTCGTTCATTGATTCTCCATATACTTCATCCGTAGATACATGCACAAATTTACTTAATTTATTATATTTTCTTCCTTCTTCTAATAATACATGAGTTCCGACTATATTATCCTTTGTATATTGTAATGAACTATTAAACGATGTTTGAACATGTGATTGTGCAGCAAAATGTATAACATGAGTTATTTTATATTTACTATAAATACTTCTTACTAATTCTTCATCGGCGCAATTTCCTTCAATAAACTCATATCTATAATCGTTTCTTATACTTTCTTCAACATTATTTTCATCAGCACTATAATACATAGCATCTAAATTTACTAATTTATTCATTTTGCGAGTTTTAAAAAAATAATTTATAAAATTACTTCCTATAAAACCACAACCACCCGTAATAAGTAAATTAACTACTACACCATCCAATTTATAATATGAACTTAAATCTTTCTTATACTCTATTAACATATCTCTTACACTTTCTTTTATATTTTTAACTTTATACATACTTTCTAACTTAGTTGTATCTAAAAAATTATTTGATCTATCGCTTGCTAATATTTTACTCTGCTCCTCTGCTGTAAAATTTTTCCATTCAAAGCTAGGATCAACTATTTCTTTATACAATGATAAAATCTCATTATGACTTATTAATCCCGGATTTGTTAAGTTCATTGTACCAGTTGTCTTATTTTTCATCATATCAAATATTATTGGCATCATTTCAGGCAATACTGTCATTGAGTTCTTAATTGAACAAATTTTCTCATATGTTGTTATTTTTGTTATAAAGTTTCTAGGGCTTTTCCCACCTGTTATTGGCATTCTAATTCTTAAATTTAATACGCTATCTTGATAAAAACTCATCAATTGATCTGTAAATCCCTTTACAGTTGAATATCCTGAACCAAAAAAGTTAGGTTCACTTTCTTCTGTAAAACCATTTATTTCCATTTCATACGGATGCTCTTTATCAAATTTAAATATACAACCTGTTCCCAAATAAGCATAATGTATATTATTTAATTTACATATATGTGATAAAACCATTGGCGAAAATAAATTATCTCTTACATTTTCTTTCACCTTTCCTTTTTGCTCCAAATAATCTATTGTTGTATATACTTTTTCTCCTATTCTACCATGTGTCCTACCAATAAAAGAAACTACATTTGTCGGGTTAATACCAGTTATTTCAGCTTTTAAATTTTTAATGTTCTCACACCGCTCAACTCCTACAGTATATTTAACATTTTGTTTTGATAAATAATCTACAAATTGTTTTCCTATCCATCCTTTACTTCCATAAATTAAAATATGCATATACATTTTATATGCATATTTGTAAATAAAAATATATTAATTCGCAAATACCTCACTTACTGTACTTTTTAAAGCATCTTCAATTTCAGTTACATCGTCATCATTTACTATACTTGATGTTTGCTTTTGAACTTCTTCTTTCACTTCTTGTTTTATTGTATCTTTCAAATCTAATTTACTTACAATATCCCTCTTAATATTCTGAGATTGTAATAAACCCAAAACACTTTGAGGCATTATTGCTAAAGAATTCATAAATGTCCTATACTTAAATGTACATACACTCGCATTGTTGTATTTTATTGTATACCACCAATAAGGTGGTATATACAATATAGTCCCTTTCTTAATATTCACATCTAATGATTTAATTTTATCATAATCAGCTCTATATTTCTCTTCTACATTCCAAGGATCTACTGGTGACCTAAATTCAAAATTATCATAGTCATTTTTTGAATATAAATATTTACTAGAATGCGGTGGTATCAATTTTACATCTATTTCACCAGCTGTCACGTAATAATAATTTCTAAAATTAATGTCATATCTTAATGGAGTTGTGGAACCATTTGAACCGGTCATAAAATCATATATACATTTAGATACTAAAGGTGGTCTCAAAAATCCATCATTATATTTATAATTTTTAATTGCCCCCGTTTCGGTCAAAAATTCTTCATTATTTTCAGTTATTATTTTTTTTTCACCATCATTTTCAAATATATTTTTTGCTTCATTTAAAACAAAAGGTAAATATATTTCACCATTCTCATCTTTATTACTTCTATCTCTTAATTTCACATCAAAGGCACCATAAGAACTATTCAAATTATTCAAATTACAACTGTCTACTATTCTTTCATTGTGATAATCAAATATTATTGGTTGTCTCAAATCGCAAATTTCTTCTAATTTATCCTTTGAAGGACTTTCTATTGTATATACCTCTAAATCATTACTAATATTAAGTTGATGATGAATATGTAAATACAAAAACAATACCACACAAAAAATAAAAATACTTAAAAATGTTTTCATAGTTAATAATATTTTAGAAAGGAAATTTTTATTTTTTCCGTATAGAATATATATTATGAGTGAAATTGATGAAATAAATGGAGTGTCTGTAGTATTTAATAAATTAAAAACATCTAAAACTGTTAGAGTTGAATCATATATTAATCAAGGGTGTTTTAATGAATCCCTAGATAATCTAGGAATTTCTCATTTATTAGAGCATATCTGCACTGATGGATGGGATAAATGCGGCAATAATACATGTAGTGAATATTGGAAAAAAAAAGGTGCGATATTAAATGCTTCCACCGATTCAACTAACATTAATTATTTTATCAAGGGATTAAGTCAATATGCCGAAGATATGTTAGAATATATTTTAACTATTTCCACTACACCTAGAATTAATGATGACAGAATAAAAAAAGAAAAAAAAGCAGTTGAAAATGAATTACAAATGCATTCTACACATCCACATATACTCATGTATGACCTATTAAATAAAATGTTATATAATCCCGAAGGTCTCCAACACCAAGATGATATTAAGGGACAAATTAAAGTTCTAGAAGATATTACTACTGAAAAATTAAAAAAATGGTCCGATAAATACTATGTAACTGGAAATTTACTCCTTATTATTAGTGGTAATTTCAGTAGAAAAAAAATAAAAAAAATAATTCATGATAAAACTAAAAAACTAAAAAAAACACAAGTTCAATCTACATATTATGGTATATTTAAACCAGGCGTAGATGTTCAATATATAAAAAATAAAGATGTCCCAAATACTACATTTTTTTTTACTTTTCATTGTCCGATTTTTTATACAGATAAAGAAGTCCATTATATTGATTTTTTCTCAAAATTTGTTAATAGTGAAAGTTCTTCTTTATTAATGTATGAACTTAGGGAAATAAATAAATTAATTTATAATATTTCAATAGACTATCATACCACTGCTTATGGAACTTACTTTTTGATTGAAACTCAAACTTCAAAAAATAATAAAATTGAAGATATTATAACCATTACATTAAAAGTTCTTCATAAACTTCTTAATGGCGATTTCAAATCACAAAGATTAGAATGGGCAAAAAAAGCATTTGAAACCGATCATTATGAAAGATGTAATAACAATAGTTATTATGCTTCTTTTTATGGACAACAATATATTCATCAATTATATAATATACAAGAAGCCAGAATTCTAAATCCCGCGCAAGTTTTGAATTCTGTTAAGAAAGTAAATAAATTACAATTTGTTGCTTTTATTAAAAAATTGATAATTTTTGCGAATATGAAAATTGTTTATATGGGGCCACGAGAAGTTAAAAATCTACTATCTTTGGTGCTGCGAAAAATTTAATTGAATTTTCAAATTTCCATTCCGCTTCCTCATCTTCTTCTTCATTTAATTTATCTTTCCAATCTGATAAATCAAATTCTACTTTCATTGGTTTTTCTTCCCCATAATGAACATTTATTTCTGGATTTAATTTTGAAAATAATGAAAACATTTCCATAAAACTTAAACTATAATTTAAATCTAATTTACAATCCTCAACCATTTCCATCAAATTTATATCTTCATCTTTTACATCTACTGTCATCTTTCCATTATCACCCGATGATTGAAATTTTAATCCACTTATATCTTCACTACATTTAACATTCAAATCATCCCCCCAAGTTGATAATTGTTTTATCAATTCGCCAAAATCTTTTGAATTCATTTTTATATCTACCTCCCATTCCGCATCTGGTATTTCCAATTGCTCCTCATCTATATCCATTATAGGTATTTCAAAATCCTTATTATATTTTCCATCTATCAATCTCAAAATAAATTTATCTCCACTTTTACTTGTAGCTAATTCTACTGTTTGTCCATCGTCTACACAATTCATCGCTTTAAACAACATTTCTGTATTTAACCCTATTAAGGTATCCTCGTCTAATTCATATTCTGTAAACCACTCTTTTGTTATTTGTAATTCATATAAACTCGCATGCGAACCATCCATTCCCTGAGAATATAACCCATTCTCTGTAAAATGAAAATTTGCATGAACGCATATTGACTTCAAATTTTTTAATATCGTCAATAATTTATTTGTTTTTGATTTATCGGTAATTACTAGCTTAACCATTTTATATTATATATAAAAATAATTTGACATATCAATTTTTTTATATATAATTAATTATTGTACAGCAACTTCTTCTTTTTCTTTTCTTTTATGTTCTTCTTCATTAATTGCTTTCATTACGACATCTCTTATATCGTTACCCTCTAATTCCTTTTTATCCTTTTTCATTGGAACTTGTTCTGTAATTTCAAATACCAATTCTGAACTCTTATCAGTTCTGTTCAACATTTCATTTAATCTTTTTTGAAGTTCTTCTATTTCTACTTTTTGTTCCCTTATAACTTTTTCTTGATTAGTAAATCGTTTATCGTAATTTAAAAATCTTAAATCATATTCTTTATTTCTATTTCCTCTATTTATTTCTTTACTTATTTCTATTCTTATACTATCTTTTAATGTTTTCATTCCAGCATCAGACTTTAAATCTTTCATAACATCCCGTTTCAACCTTGACACATCATCAGATGTTAATGGATTTAACTGAGGTTTTATTTCATCTATTATTTTATTTTTCATTGTTGCAAAATTAATTTCTCCTAATATATTATCTGTTTTCCCAGGCATCTGTAATGTATATGCCTCCAAATTATTTAATCTTATTTCATGTCTAGTTAATAATCTTAATTCGTGTGATGCTGCCGATTTACAATAATTATCCAATTGAGCATTTTTTACAGCTAACTCATTTTCAGGACTTAATTTTGAATTTGATGATTTAAATTGTCTCCCATCATTTAATATTGGCTGTCCTGTTAATTCTTGAGTATGTGCTAAATTTTTTTGTGTTTGTACTCGTTGTAATTTACTTAACATACTTTGCTCTCTTTTTTTTATACTACACGTTGATTCACCAGGTTTTAATCCTGTTCCCTTCAATCTTCTATCAAATCTACTCATATAAATATTTTTAACATTTTATTCCTAAACTTCTTACGCTTTCATGTCCATTTTTATCTCATCATAATAATTATAATCTTCTATCATAAAATCTTTAAATTTGTAATAGTCCAAACGGTCCCTTTTGTATTTTATATTTAAAACTGGAGGGGGTAATGGATTTCTTACTATTTGTGTTTCCAATGCGGATGCGTGTTCTTCGTATATGTGTGCGTCGCCTATTGTATGTATTAATTCAGACGCTTCTAAATCGCAATGTTTTGCTAATAAATGTGTTAAAAACGAATATGAAGCTATATTAAATGGTAATCCTAACCCAACATCAGCACTTCGCTGATATACGCTACAACTCAATTTATATCCTTCTGTAACATGAAATTGAGATAATACGTGACACGGTGGTAGTGCCATTTGTGGAATTTGACACGGGTTCCACGCTGACATTAAAATTCTTCTAGAATTTCTTGTATCTTTATTCTTCAACATATTTTCTATATATTTCAATTGATCTATTCCCGCTCCTCTATAAGAAAAATCACAATCTAAGTATGGGGCATTAAAATGCCTCCATTGATGTCCATATACTGGACCTAAATCATCCTCTACTCTATCAAATAATCCATTATTATCTAAAAATTCTCTACTAGCATTTTTATTCCATATCTTTACGCCCTGTTCCCTTAATTTACCATTATCTGTACTTCCGCTTATAAACCATAATAATTCCTTTAGGCATACACCCCATGCTAATTTTTTTGTTGTAATCAATGGTATTGATTTATTATTTAAAGGAAATTTCATCTGGGCTCCTATTAATTTAATAACTGTTCCGTTTCTTCCTTCTTCTCTTACTCCATCCTTCAATATTTTACTAATTAAATTTAAATATTGCTTTTCTGCGAATATCCTCATTTATTTAATTATCCATTCTTTTTTTTAATTTCTTTTTATAAATCATATGGAAGGTGGCTCAACAACTGTTACTAGTTCTGATAATGGAAGCTTCGTAAAGCATGTTTTTAATTTTGACAATGATACCAAAAATGAGTTAATGAATATGATACAGTACTTACTTTTAGCAATAATCCCACTTACTTTCTTTAACAAACTTATATGTTCATTCATTCCTGAACTTGATGAAAGTAAAGGTAATTTTGATTTATTATCTGAAGTAATTTTACATCTTATACTTACTATTTTAAGTATTTATCTTGTTAATAGGGTTATTACTTTTGTTCCTACTTATAGTGGCAGAACTTTAGATAATGTCAACTTTATTAATATTGCACTTGTTCTTCTAATGTTTAACCGTAAATCTAAAACAAAACTTGATTGTATTTTTAAAAGAGTTCAAGCTATGTGGGATGGTGAAGAACCTACAAACAAAAAAAAATCTAGAAAAAATGGTAACCAACCTGTAGTTAAAGTTTCGCAACCCATTACCGGTGGCGCTGCAATGCCTACTAGAGGTCCAGATTCGGCAGATTATTTAAAAGCCCACGCGCAAATGAATGCTCCTAACACCGACGCTGATCCCGGAACAAATAACAACCTGTATTCGCAAAATGGATTTAACGGGTTACAAAATGCCCAAATTCCCACCGTTCAAGAACCTATGGCTGCTAACTCTTTCGGTGGGTTTAGTTCATGGTAATATTTTTTATATTTTTTAATTCTTTATTTCTATATATGGCTGAAACCACATATAGAAATAAACCATTTACTGAATTTGATAATTATTATATTATATATTATGAAGGTAACAATGTTGACGCTCTAAAAGATTGGTTATTTCATAAAAAAACTATCAGTTTTTTAGGACCCTATAGAAATTTAGATTATGCAAAAAAAGAATGTCAAAAAATATCTAGAGGGGGTATTATTTATTATTCAGATAAAAAAGAAAATGTTTTCAATAATAATTGTAAAAATAATGTTCAAAATGAATTAATGAGTTGGGCAATCAATAATTCCTACATCAACACTCCCGTTTTGAAATAAAAATTTCAATAATTCACTTCTCATTATTTTATTCATTCGCATATCCTTCATTCTTATAAATTCTAAATAATCCAAATTTTTTATTTTTTCTTTCAACGAATATTCATATTCTTGAAATATAATTTTTCCTTTATATTTTATATTATAAACTCTACCACAACCTTCATCTTTTATTGATGCAATTTCTGCTAATTTCAACCTTCCTATTCTATCTCCAACTTTCTTTTCTGACAGATCAGTTAAATCGTAGAAATCTATTTCTTCCATTTTTCGTATATTATAATGATTATATAAATATTCTTTATAATAATTTTATATCAATTTATTTAACTATATTTTTTCGCTTTAAAATAAAATTAATTAAATTTATTAAACCATGAACGCGGTTTATTTGATTATTTTTTATTCCATAATCTTTTGATTTAGCCGATAATCTTATCATTTTTGGTATTATCTTCCATTTACACTCTATCTTTTTTCTATCTTGTATTCCATAAGTTCTTACATTATCTAACCAATCTTTCCACGGCCCCGGTATCCCCAATACCCTTAATAATTCTGCTTTTGGGGCTCCTCCATATGGTATTTCACTATTAAACTTAATATCCATATAATTTCTAAATGCCAATTGCCCCTCATAATGAACTTCGTCATTTAAACTTTTCTCTAATACATCTTTATTCTCTTTCACCCTTACTAAAGGAAAATATGCAACATCTAAATCTAAATTTATATTGCTCAAATTCATTTTTATTTTATTAAAATCATCTTCCATAAAATATGAATTTGAATCTAAAATAAATATCCACTGAAATCTTTTCAATCGCTTCATATAATCAAACGCATAATTTCTAGAACCATTATTGTTTATCAAAAGTAAATTATATTTTTTTAATTTCTTTGATGCTAAACGATAATTCCATTCATTCAATTTTAAATTCTCCACTTCTTTTAATAATTTTCTATTTTTCAATTGTACATATGTTGAATTAAATCTTCTATAATCAAACGGCATGTCAATAAATTTCTGTCTATATCTATGTAATAAATCTATCAGTTCTTTCTTCTTCTTTAAATTTACAATTCTATTTAAAAAATATATTACTTGTGTATCATTTCCTAATTTTTCATGTTGTAATGTAAATTTTAAATTTTCATATGTTTGATTGCCGCCGTGCATACCTTCCAAATCATTACCTAAAATACGAGCTACGCCAAACCTCATTAATTATTAAAATACTATTATATGATAAATAATAAAAATTTATTTATTTATTCTCTAACATCGCGTCTTCTATGTGAATATGATTTACTAATGATTTTTTAATATTATTTCTTGCTGTTTCTTTCTCTTGTTTTGAACAACTGCCTATTATTTCGCCCACCATCTTATGCCACACTTCCATTAATTCTTCATCATTCTTAAAATTTGGATGAATTCGTTCCCATTCCTTCAAATGATCAATTTGTTTCATAGATACATCATGTATTGATTTTTCTAATTTCTTATGTTCCTTATCCTCTTCCCATTTATTCTCATCTTTCACATAAAATTGTGGTAAATGTGAATTATCAGCACTACAATGTATAGGCCTCTCTGTTACTGGCATATCTTTCAAATGTTTTGCAATTAAATTTGTTATTCCTCTTTCATAACCATTATCTGATGTAAATTGCAAATCTTCCAATGTCACTTTTACATTATTCACAAAATCTGTTAAATTCATAGCATCTTTACATTCACTATTTAAAAATACATTTATATTAAATTGTTGATTTTTTGTCTGACAATTATTATATACATTTGTTGCTTTTTCTGTTTGCTGTTTTAAAATTTCATTTGTTTTTTCAGCAGTTTCTTGTTGTTTTTTTATTACTTCTAACATTGTAAATATTATATCATCCTTTTTAATATCATTATCATCTTCTTCCATTTTTATTTTTTTCTCTTCTAATCCTTTATCTTCTTGTAATTTTTTAATTGCTTCTAATTCTTTAATTTTTTTAATTTCTTTATCTGTGAAGCCTTTATATTTACATTTGTGCTTGTGCTTAGACAACCCACTAGAATGTTTATATGATTTTTTACATTTACTGCATATATAGCTGCGGGGTTTTTTATCTTTTCCAACAATGGATAATATTTGCGCTTTTTTTATATGCTTATTTGTTGCACAATGCCTTTTGTAATCTTTTTTATTGTTACTGTAAAAGTCACAAATTTCACATACAAATCTTTTAAGGGGTTTTTCTCCTGCGGGGTTTTTATATCCAAAGCCTAGTATCCTCATTTATATATGGATATATTATTTTACCCCTAAATTGTTTTATTTTGATAAATTTTTTTTCTAATTTTCGTAATTAGTGCCTTTTTTTCAGTACCTTTTTTTTTATGTAGGTAATTTTATTATATTTTTTTATATTTTTTTTACTACATTTCCCTGCTAAAGTCCATATTGTGACTGGCCTTAGCATAATTTTTTTCTATTTTTCATTTTCTTACTCAATGTCGTAACATTCTGAAAAATTTTCAAAACGCTGACTGAAATGGTCTAATTTTTATATTTCTACAATTATATTAATTAGCTATGTTGTAGCAACACACAAAAAAACACAACTGAAAAAAAGGCACTAATTACGCGTTTTTTTTTGCACCTTTCTCCCAGAGTTTTTCTATACTCAGCCCATAATTTTGGCCAAAAAAAAAACTAAAATATAGAAGATCATTTTTTTTTACCGTAATTAGTGCTCTTTTTTAAGTACCCTTTTTTTTCATAATACTACAAGTTTCATTACATATATTTCTGTAATTTAATAGTTTTTAAAGCATATCAGTCTTTGATTTGAAAATAAATGAAATCGTTACCACACTAAATAACATTTTCAAAAATGAAAAAAATTTATGCTAAGGCCAGTCACAGTTTTTACTACTTTTTATTTTTACTTACACATTCAATAACAGTTTTAAAAATGGAGAAAAAGTATGGTAAGGTCAGTCACAGTTTTCACTACTTTTTATTTTTTACCTACAAACCCAATAACAGTTTTAAGAATGGAGAAAAAGTATGGTAAGGTCAGTCACAGTTTTTACTACTTTTTATTTTACTACCACATTCAATAACACATTTAAAAATAGAAAAAAGTATGGTAAGGTCAGTCACAGTTTTTACTACTTTTTATTTTTACCTACACATTCAATAACATTTTCAAAAACGAGAAAAAAGTATGGTAAGGTCAGTCACAATAAATTTTCAATAATAAATAATTAATAAAATAAATTAAATATAATTATTTATTATATTTATGAACAAGTTAGATGTCGGTAATTTGTTGTCAGCATTAGATAACGAACATAATAATTCTATTATGAAATATACATCAAAAAAATTAAACAAAATTAAAAATGATATATTACAACAAATACAATTGCCTAGAGAAATATTAAAGTCATATCACAAAAAATTGAAAGAATATAGATATTGTGGGGAATTATGTGATTTGCAAGATGGTTATTATATAAGATGGGTATCATTAAAAGATCCCGATAAAGTTAAATTAACAAACGGTGCTCATATTTTAGATGTTTTAATAAAAAATGAAGGTGCACAAGTTTTATGTAAAAATAATAGAAATAGAATATTTCAAATAAAATTTGACGAAGTAATTATATTTCAAAAATATAGTCAGCAAGAAAAAATATTATTAGGTGTTTTAGATTATTTGGATAAATAATATAGTAGTAATAATCATAATGAATATACCAAAAATAAATAAAAATAATAAACACAAATTTATATTTTTATTTGATTTAGATGGAACTATTCTATCTGAAAGAATACACCAACAAGTATATGAAGACGCACTTAAAACATTACACCCCAATTTATCATTTTCATGGGAAGAATATCTAACAGCGTGTAATGAAAAAAAATATAAAGGGAGTGTTAGAGAATATTTATTTCAAAACAAAAATTTGACAAGAAACCAAGCAAACGAAGTTAGAGTATTAAAAACTAAAAATGTGGTTGATACCGAGCATGAAATAATTTTTATGGATGGATTTGAGAATTTATTTAAAAAGATAAAGGAACACAATATAAATTGGGCTGTTGTAACTAATGCTCCAGAAACATATACAAATTTTGTAAGAAAAAACAGTGATTTATTGAATTCAACTACGCAATGGTTGCCAAGAGAAAAATATAAATTAGCAAAACCAAATTCAGATCCCTATGATACTGCAGTCCGACTATTTAAAAAGCCGCCAGAAAAATATATAATAGGATTTGAAAATTCAATAAATGGTATAAATGCAATAAAACAGGTAGCAAATGTAGTATTTGGATGTTACAAAGAAAGTCATTGTCAAGAATGTAAAGATATTATATTATTTAAAAATTATAATGATATTATTGATACGATATTTCAGGAATAAATATCTTGAGAACTATATATATATGACAGATAAGCCAAAAAAATTAGCAATTGTGTTTGACATGGATGAAACATTGGGATATTTTACACAAATAGGATTTGTAATAGAACAGTATGAGAATTTTACAGGTAAAATAGTAACAATAGAAGAAGCAATGGATGTATTGGATTGTTATCCAAATATATTTAGACCGGGTGTATTACATACTTTTAATTATTTAAGAAATCAAAAAAAGAAAAAACCACATATAAATGTGTTAATGTACACAAATAATATAGGACCAAAACAATGGGCTCATACAGTTAGACGAGTAATAGAGAAAAAAATAAATTATAAAATATTTGATAGGACAATATGTGCTTGGAAAGTAGGAAAAGATACGTATGAACAATGCAGAACAACACATAGTAAAACATATGAAGATTTAAAAAAATGTGGTAGTTTGGGGGATAATGATAAAATATGTTTTTTTGATGATTTAGATCACCCAGACATGAAACACAAAAATGTAGATTATAATGAATTAACAAAATATAAGTATTATTACAAAGTAGATAAAATATTGCATTTATTTTTTAAATCCAAAATAAGTAAGAATATAAAAAATAAAGGTGCTTTTATTAAAAAGTTTAAATATGAAGCAAAAACAAGTTGGTTTCAAAAATATTTGAATGTAAAATTAAAAAAAAATTATGATAACAAAAATATTTTGAGAGCAGTTCGTAAATTTTTAAAAAATAATAAATTTAAAATATCAAAAAAAAGAAGGAAAAAAAGTAGAAAAAATAAAACGAAGAAAAATAATTAAACTTCAAAAACTTCAACATAATCGCTTGAATTTTCATTGGTTTTATCACGACATCCATAAGCACAATATGATATTAAAGCTATATAGACGATAATGCACGTTATAAATAGAAATATATCTAATGGAGACATCATTATACATAATAAAAAATAATATTTAACTATATTTAAAATATTATTTTTGTGTTCAATAATAATTATTATTATGATATAATGTTGTATATGAATAAAGTATTAATTGTGTTGGGTTTTATAATAATAGCTGGTATATATTTTTATGCACAACGTGATATTAAGGAGCCAATGACAGACAAAAAATCAGAATTTATAGCAAGCTCTAAATTTGCTGGAGCAAAAAATGGTTATGTTTTTAAAATGGATACGCAAGGATTAGGATATTATTTAGATACCGCTATTTAATATTTTAAATAATATCCTCTAACATGTTTTTTTGCATAACAGTTTGAAGCATTATGCCCATTCCTACCACATTTATTGCATTTACCACTATTAGTTTTCTTTTTAGATTTTTTATGTATAGAAACATTACGACCTTTAATATTGGGATTATAATTACAATGTAAATTTTCATGACAAGTAGCACCAGATTTCGTATTAAAATTTTTACTACAATAATTACAAGACCAAACATCAAAATCATCATTGCTCACATAATAAGTAGTTTTATTTTTTTTCGTTGGTCTAATATATCCAAGTTCACTATCATATATAGTACCATCTTTAGCACCACAATATTCATGTGATGATTCTTCCCATACTTCTCCATCGCTATCAACGAAATCACTTTCACTTTCATAATCACAAGACATATTCAAATAATTCAAATGTTTTGAATAATTTTTTGATTTTGTATTCGTTTTATTTGGACAATCTCTTATAAAATGTCCTTTTTTATTACAATATAAACAACGGTCATTCGCATGACTGACTTCTCTTGATATACTATTTATACTTGCTTGCTTTAAATTCATCTCACAATAAGACCCCCCGCGCACATTTGTTATACCGTGTCTATTCATATAAATCTTTGTCCATTTATCTTCATCATATTTATCACAATGTTCTATGGTTTTTTCTAATTTCAAGACTTTATATTTTCTTGTCCAAGCCGATCCGCGTCCAGACATATGTTCTTGTAATCTATCACCAATATCTTTACTAGTTGTCCCAATATAATATTTTCCTTCTTTTAACCGTAGGATATATAAGTTCATTATGTAATTGTTATTAAATAATATTTAAATAGTTTCAATTTATATTTTTGTGGATCTAACTAATTTTTTAGTGCTATGAACATTATCAATGAATTCAGAAAATGAAGTAGATAAAAGAATAAAAGTTCCGGCAGTAAAGGCAACAGATTTATGAGTTTTTGTTAATTGGAAGGGGTAAAAAGGATTAAAATATAAAAGCAATATGACAGCAGTAATAAGTTTAAGATAATAAGTAACATATAGTAAATAAGAATCGGCATAATCCCAGATATGTAATTTACTTAAAGCAAAAAATATATACCAAAGGTAAACAAGAATATTATAAATACCTAACATTTATAATATTATAATAAAATAAAATTATTCTTCTTTTTTTAAGTTATCTTTATATACTTTTAATTCTCTAGCGCTAGCATCAGTAGCGTCAGTATATTTCGGCATCCAAAACTTAGGAATAGTATGACCCTGATTGGGATAATGTTTTTCAAAAATAAGCCTATAATACAATTGTTCTAGTGTGGTAGGTATGTTATGTTCAATTTTATTAAGTTGAATTAAATTATTGATAATTTGGTGAGGTTCTTTTCCCGGAAGTAATTCATCAAAATGTTTTTTAATATGATTTTGTAAAATATGATGCCAACTGTTAGTAACTTTACTAACACCATCACTAAATGCTTCTTTGGTTCTCCAGAGAATAGAATCGGGTAGCAATTTATCATTGGTAGAATAAAAAGCTTTTCTTAATAGAAATTTTTCTTTAACAGAATGATTTTTGGGTTGTTTAAAGAAGTAATTTCTGATATAAATAGGAATAGAAAGGTAACATTCAACAAATTCTCTATCAAGAAATGGTGTTCTAGGTTCTAATCCGTGAGAACTTATACTTCTATCTGAACGAAGAACATCAAAAAAATGAATATTTTGTAGTAAACTTTTACATTCTTTGTCAAATTCAATCATATCTGGACAGTTATAGAAATACATATACCCACCAGTTAATTCGTCACTTCCGTCACCATTAAATATTACCTTTGAATCGGTTTGTTCTTTAATATATTTACATATTAACCAATTGGGAACGCTAGCTCTAACGGTGGTAGTATCATAACTTTCAATATCATATATAACTGTTTCAATTGCGTTAAGTAGTTGTTGTTCGGATAGACAAATTTCGTGATGTATGGTTTTAAGATGGTCTGCGACAATTTTGGCGTGTTTAAGGTCATCAGAACCTTTTAATCCAATGGACCAAGTATGAAGTTCATTAATGCCGTAATGTTTTCTGACAAGAGCAGTGATTAAACTACTATCTAATCCGCCAGATAATAAACATGCGACGGGTCTGTCAGTATTCTTAACTCTTTTTGCCACAGCTCTTTCAAGACTACTTCTAATTAACCTGCAAGCCATATTGTCATTTTTAATAGTTTTATTAACAGAAATGTTGGTATTAAAAAATTCCTTATTATAATTTAGGTTCCAATAGCCACCTCCACCATACCAATAACCATTAGAAATCCAGTTGTATTCAGAGAAAGTGCCCGGATAGAATTGTATATTCTGATGGGGTTTATCTTTTGAGTATTCTTCAATTTGTTTCATTTCAGAAGAAAAAATTAAGGTATCTTTTTGTTTAGAGTAAAATAAAGGTCTGATACCAAATGCATCCCTAGCAATAAAAATTTTTTCTTTAGAATGGTCATAAAGAACAAATGCGTATACGCCATCAAGAATAGTTAAAGTGTATTCCATGCCATATAATTTGTACATACGAATAATAATTTCACAGTCAGACCCAGTTGTATTATCAATATTAATAACCTTGTGTAATTCTTTCCAATTATATATTTCTCCATTACAAATAAGAGTGCAATCATTCATACAAATGGGTTGGTCAGAAGTGTCTTCTTTATATCCATTGATAGCTAATCTATTAAAACCAAACATAAGAAATCTATCTTCATAAAATTTGAAAGAAGAATTTTCGGGGCCCCTACAGTTTAAGGATTTAACGGTTTTAGTTACACTATCGCTATCGGAGTGATGATTAAGAGTCGCGAAAATACCACACATATAAACTTTAATGTAAAGTTTTATTTATATTATATTCTTTAATATATATAATGCAAGATACTTTTTACTGCCAACAAGACCGAACAGAAGAATTAAGTAAACGGATGTTTTCAAGAAATGTGCCAGATGTAAATATGGAGACGGCATATTTTGACAGACCGGCCCATACAAGAAAAATAACAATGCCAATATTAGATTGCAAGAAAGATGATAAGGGCGCATATTATTCAACATATAATACATCAAATTTTAATCCGGGAACATCGGCGCCATTTAGCGGGTATGCTACAAATGTAGATACGGAATCAGATTTATTTTCAAGAAATTACATGTTAGAAGATTGTGATGAACATACATATGTTCCTGGGAGTAAAAGTGATTTATATGATAATGAATATTTAGTCGTGGGAAGAAAAGTGAAAGATCCCCATCAGGAATTACAAGTGGGGAATGGTTTCAATAAATTTAATCCAAATAAATGTAAATTAGGAAAACAGATGTTTGGTAATCATACTAGACAACAAAGGATGGATATAGAATTCAAAAAATAAATAATAATATAATTTAATGGATATGTCATTAAATTCTATGAATAATTTGAATTTGCAATATTTAACAAATTCAACAACATTGAGGAGATATAATAAAATGAAAGAGGTAGCATTACATTATACAGAAGAGGATTTTATGTTTTATAGAAAAAGGATATTACATTTAACAAAAGAAATGTTGAAAGGAAATAAATCAGAAAATGAAGGAATAAACGCAAGTTTTGATAATTTTGTGAAATTATGTATTCATGATTTGAAATTTGTAGATAAGAAAGATATAATGCAAGAAGAATATAAAGAATTGGAGGAGTCAAAGTCCCTATTAAAAGATATAGATATGAAAGAGGAGAATAAGAAAATAATGCGTAGGAAATCTCTCCCAGGTCCAAAGACAATAGGTGAATTTATAAAAGTAAAAAAGAAGAAAGATAAGAAAAAGATGAAATTACCACAGAAGAAAAAAATAGATATAAAAAATCCAGAATTAAAAAATAAAGGATTGGTAAATAGAAAAATCTAACCGATATATAACAATGGCAAAAAGAACAAGAAAAAGGAAAAGAAAGACAAGAAGAAAGAAAGTGAAGAGTAAAAAGAGATACAAAAAGCGCACGAAGAAAGCAAAAATAATTAATTGTGCACCAAAGAAGAAGAAAGTATTGTCGTTTACTTGTTACACACCTAAGAATTTATTGAAATTGAAAAAGTTATGGAATATGAAACATCCTGGAATGAAAATAAAGACAAATAAGCCATACGATATATGGACAAATTTAAGAGATAATATGGATAATGTATGTGGGAGGGAGAATTGTTGGTTAAACCAACAATTTGTGAAGGAGAATGTAAGTTCAAAAATGTTTAAAGATACATTTAGACCATATTCACCAAAAAAATGGAAAAGAAAACCAGACGAATGGTTGACAAGTATAGATGTAATAAATGTGATGAAACAATATGAAAGTTATGATAAAAGATTTGAATTTATAGGACCATCACCAATAGATTATAATACACATACATATGGTGGAGAATGCGTATGGGAGGAATTATGTAAATTTAATTTAAGTGATAATATAAAGAAGAAGAAGACAAAGGTGGGTGTAATATTTAATTTAGATAAACATGATCAGCCGGGGTCACATTGGGTTGCAGTATTTTTAGATATAAAAAAAAATAAAATCTATTATTTTGATAGTTATGGAGATAAAACACCGGGAAGAATAATGAAATTTATAAGGGATATTCAATCACAGGGATTAGAATTACGAAGAAAAATAAAATTTTCAGAAAATAAAACAAGACATCAATATAGTAATTCTGAGTGCGGAATGTATTGTATTCATTTTATAATAAGGATGGTGAAAGGTGATAGTTTTGAAAAGCATCAAAAAAAACAAATATCAGATAATAAGATGAAAAGATTAAGAAAAATATATTTTAATCAAACATAATTAAAAGCAAATTGTTTATTTATATATGGATAATGAAAATAAACAATTATTGGGAGAAATGGTGGAGTTGATGATAGCTGAGAATTCAATGAAAGATCCAAAAGCAGTTATGATATTTTTAAACGAGAGAAGTAAATATTACTGGGAGAGAAAACCAAGTTATTATAATATAAATGAAATAAATAAACAGATATTGAACGATTGTTATAATTACATGAGAAAGAATAAAGAGAATAGAGTAAGAGAAAAAATACCAGAGAATAAGATGGTTCCATTATATACAGGAATAAAAGAGAAAAATTCAGATTTTGATGCGATGTATAACGCATATAAAGAAGATTTTAAAAGGGTGAGTGAAGGAAATAAGCCTAAGGCAATAGATTTTAGTGCGGAAAGTGGAGATTTTCCGGCATCAAAAAACATGGATGATTTATTATCACAAACATTAGAAGATAGAGAAAAAGAATTGAGAAATATGCAGCAACATTATAATAAAGATAAAGAAAAAGCAGAGAAATGGCTAAGTAGTGAAACAATTGATAATGAGAGTGTGAATAATAGTGATCCTCCGAAATTAGTAATACACGATGGAGGGGAAAGAGAAGAGAAAAAAGTAAGATTTTCAATTTCTCCAGAAACAACAAATCAAATTCAGAACAAAATGATATCGCCAAATATAGATAGTATAATAGGTAGAATGAAAAAGAAAAATAATTCAGAAGATATGAAGGAAGTAATTAATATCTTGAAGGAGATATTAACAACACAAAAAGAAATGCTGGCATTAATGAAAACTAATCAATCTGTCGCTGAACAATTTTAGTGGGGTCTTTAGCACTTCTTTCAATTCGGAATAGTAATTGAGCAGGGGGGGCTTTTGGATTAGTTAATGCTCTTTCATAACTATCTTTATCATATATTCTACCCACACCGGGGTCGGCATTATCTGGTCTTAAAATATAATTAATACCAGCTAATGTAATTTCTTGTCCTTCCCAGTTTTGTTCTTTTTGGTTCATTTTAGAAACAGAATCGGTAGAGTCTTGAGAAATATTAGGTTTGGTAACAAATCGTTTACTGACAGAACCATAATCATAACATAAAATTTCATCGGAGGAATGAATGTTACAATCAATAGCAGAACTTTTAATTTCATTTAATATTTCTCTATTGATTTTTTGTTTAAGTCTTGATATTTCCCATAATGTTTGGTCAGTGGTTACGGGAGTAATTTTATCAATTTTACTTCTATCAAATCGTCTGATTTCACTATTAAGCTTAGGGTCTCTATCTTTTTTGTTTTCAGCTTTAGGGTCACCTTTAATTTGTTTTTGAGAGAATTTCATTATATATAGATAAACAGTAACATTTCTTTCATCAGTGGGTAAAGCTTGATGACTACATATACGAACGGCTCTACCAATAACTTGTTCAGTTCTAACAGGATGCCAATAAGGTTCCATAAGATGAACAAATCTAACATTTTTGAGTGTAATACCTTCAGCACCACTAGCAGTAATCATAATAGTTTTAATAATACCCCCATCATTATTGTTTTTTTGTATGGGATTTAAACTATTGGTAATAGATTTTGGAACTTTATCCCAATCTCCATTAAAAATATTTCTAATGATTTCTTTTTGTTCAACGTCTTCTGTTCCAGTATATAAAGAATAACAATTTTTGGTTGAAACATCTTTTAAATCAGTTACAATAGACCATTCACATTGACTGAACGCAATTTTAAATTCAACCCATCCGTTGGCTTCTAGAACGGCACCCATAAGTCCTACACCTTCAAGAGTTCTAAATTGAGAATATAATAAGTGACTTCCATTATCTTGCATGTTTCTTAAAATTTCAAGGAATTTAGGACTATATTGTTTTAGAGCCCCGGGTTTTAAATATTTTTCAGGGTCGTCTTTTAAAGCCTGCATTGCTGTAGCTATTCTTTTGTCATATGATTCATCTGTTTTTTCATCATTTTCCTTTTTTAGCTGGTCAATATCATCTTCTTCGTATTTACCATCCAAATTTTTGACGCGAACAACAGCTGAAGTATTATCAACAATATCTTCATCAATTTTACCATCTTTAATAGTATCATCTAGTGTTTTACTTCCATTGGGTAGCGGTCTAGGTATTTCGTTAGGAAAGACAAAATTACACGCAACTCTGGAAAATATTTTATAAGTAGAAGAAGCTTGATCAAAAACCCCCTTCATTTTAGCTTGATTTTTTTCTTGAGTTCTTTCAGTATTTCTTATTTTAGTATATTCTTTTAATTGAAAATCACTCATTTCAATAGGAACCTCAATGACATCAGTTGGGTGTGTAATTTCAGGTAATAACTCTTTTAAACTTTTGAAATAAGAAGTTAAACCTAGAATTCTTCTTTTAAATTTATTCTTTTCAATCATATTACCTGTATTAGGGTCAATAAATTGTGCGTTAAATTCATCAAACTCATCGGGTAAAGCTTTATGATTGGATTGTTTAATATTACCAACAATTTCAATGTTTTCTTTTGATAAAACTTTTTTAATGATTTTTAAAAAATCTTCATCATTTAATTTACTATTATCATCATATTTCATACCATTATAATCATTGCCTTTAGAAGGTGCGTTCATAAAACCAAAAGGATTGCGTGTAATAGTTAGAACATCACTACCCTGTGATTTAGTTTTGAAATCAACATAATCTACAATTTTTATTTTTTTTAGAATACTATCAATTTTACTTCTAGATAGTTTTGATTTATTTTTCGGTTTAATATTAAGTGTGAAAGTTTTTATATACCCCCTTAATAAATTAAAAAGAATACCAATTTCATTTGGATAATTAATAACAGGCGTTCCGGTTAATAAGATAACTCTACAATTAGTAGCTGATAATAATAATTCATATAATTGCATAGATAAAGATTCTTTACCTTTAGCTTTTAATTTAATTTTATTAACAATTCTACTGACAAAATTGTGTGCTTCGTCAATAATAACGACTTTATTATCAAAATAATTATTTTGATTATCAATTCTAGCTTCTTGTTCAAGAACTTTAAGAGAGCTTTTTCTTAGACCATTATAATTGATAAATTGATATTTTGCCATAATCATTTGTTCAATCTGAATATCAAGTTCTTTTTGTTTAGTAGCGGGTAATTTATGATAATTACTTTTCTTTTTGTTATCAACAAAAAAAGCGCCTTTATTTTTCATGATTGTATCAACTGGAATATTTAAAATTTCAGACATAGCCGTAGCCTGAACGTCATTTTCATATTTAATGAATTCCCAGAATTGATTAGTTTTATACATACTATCGCCACAAAATTTAATTTCATTGAAATAGTTAGATCTTAAAGATGCTGGCGTCATAACAATAACTCTATTTTGACTTTTTAATCCTTCGGCAATAGCAATAGAACCACAAGTTTTACCCGCACCCAAACCGTGATATAACAAAAGTCCTCTATATGGAGTATATAAATTTAAGTAGTCTCTAATAATTTGTTGATGTATCATTAACTGGAAGTCACCTTTATTAGTTCCACATTCGGGTTTATCTTGTGAAGATAATTTTTTTTTATATGGTTCAAATAAACGATTAATAAAATTTACAAAAATGCCCCTGTTAGGTAAATAGTATAAATCTTTTTTTGGTTTTTCAATTCTTTTTTTAGATTTACTTGCTAGTCGTTTTCCTATTGCTTTTTTACCTAATACAACTTGAGAAGCTGGAATTTCAAGTAAAACTCTAGAATATTTACTTCCTTTAGGTTTTAAATTAGTTGTAGTAATAGTTCCCTTACTTACTACTTTAGATAATTTAGGAATTTTTTCCTCTTTGATTGATGAAGACTTTAATTTTAATCTCTTTTTTGTTTTTTTTGGTTTAATAATTATTTTTTCTGGTTCGTCAGAAACTTCTTTTTGTATTTTTGGTCTTATTTTTTCAAACCTATTAGATAAGAATTCTCTAAAAACACTTGCATTAAATTCTGTAGTTCTACTTTCATCACGAACAAATCCTGGTCTTGAAAAAGTAACAGTAAAAGTTTTTTTTGATTGAGGTGTATTTTTGGTTTTTAACTTTTCTAAAAGTCCGGACATCTATAAACAAACTGTATAAAAAAGTTTTAAATTTATAATTAGGTAAATAATAAGATTTAATTATATTATTTTATTATATAATGAAATCTACATTTTTGAATATATCAATAAATGGCAATAAGGGCAATAAACCAAAACCGTGGTCTAAACCACCACCACCAAAAAAAGAAAAATATAATTTTTTAGATAAATCTCCATTAATCAAACATATTGAAAGAGAAATTATTCGCAAACATGGTGATAATATTTTTCGCGATGAAGAATTTGAACAATTTTGTTTAAATAAAAAATAATTAAGTCATTTTTTCATAGCCAATTTTACAGGCACTCTGTTCTGCTTTCTTTTTTATTTTATGTTTTGATGAACCTAAAAATAAAAATATGTTATTTTCAATATTTGTAAGCCACCAATTGATTTTATCTACAACTGACATAGATACACCATTATCTTCTAAATCCCCAATTACAACAGAATCTTTTTTAGTTAGCCCGTGTGAATCTTGACCAATACACAAAAATACACCCATATGATATCCGGAATCTTCATCCCATTGTTCTAATTCCATATATATAGGTGTTACCTTAAATGCTTTTTGTAACACAACTTGTAATCTATTTTTATAATTATCATCTGTTTGTAACAACTCCATCCAATTAACATGTTGATCAAATATACTTTCTACAAAAATTTGTGCCATTTGAAAACCCGGACCAGTAACAAATAGATTTCCAAACCAATTTTCTTCGTCTTTTATTTGTATTTTATTATAGTCTAAAAATAATGCTCCCAAAAATGCTTCAAATAAACATCCTAGTTTTTTCAAATTTGTTCTTGTTTTCTTTTCTTCAGCATTTGCTGACATAATATACCATCTATTTAATCCCATTTCATATGCCATTTTTCCAATTGATTCATTTTTTACCAATGCTATTTTCTTTTCTGTCATAAATCCTTCATTTTCTTTTGGAAATCGTCTATACAAATAATATTTTGTTATTGCTTCTAATATTCCATCTCCCAAAAATTCCAATCGTTCATTTGATTTTGTTTTCAATGTCATACAATTATTCGGTCTATCTGCTATAATAACACCATTGGCTTCATTTTCTATTTTCGGTCTTTTACAATATGATTTATGAATAAAAGCTCTGCGATATAGTTGGAAATTATGAACCTTGGTTTTAGATTCTGGTATGCCATATTTTTTTAAAATATCGCATATCTGGCTTTCATTTATTTGAACATTATTTGAATTAAAGGGATTGAAAATAAGTTCTTCATCGTCTTGTTTAACATCTCCGTCGTTTATGATTTCTTTATCTACTACACTACTCATTATACTTATATTAAGAGTGAAGTCTTTAATATGCTTTTTTAAATGTTTAGGTTGGAGAAAAAGATCATAAATACTTATCTAAACCAAAAATTCTATTTCGTTCATCAAACCCTTCTTGTGCTAGTTTTAAAATCCGAATGGTTTCATTAAGATGTTCTTCAAGAAATAGAATATATTGACAAATAGCATCACAATTATTGACAAGTTTTAACATTTTGAATTTATAAGGAAAATTAATAGTATTTAATTTTGTGGTGAGATCGTTTCTAATATCAAGTAGGAGACTAAGGGCATTGGCTTTATTTTCTTTATTAATGAATGTTTTCATATTTTTCCACCGTTTGAGGAGAATTTTGGTGCTCATATAATAGAATTAATTAGTTTATATTTAAATTAATTAATAGAGTTAATCTTGTTCGCTATCAGCTGCACAATCACTTGATTCTTCGTTATCAGCAGTTTCAGCATCATTTGATGGTTCAAATCGGATTGGTGAGAATTTTTCAATTTCCCTTTTTTGAATATCTTCAGTAAATTTAGACATGAAGCAGTAAGTTATCATAGATATAGCAACAGGTTCAGCAATACCTAAATAGATAGAACCAATCGCAATAGCATAGATTTTGAATGCATCAGATGCGTTATTCCACATTTGAATATTATTATTGACCATTTTTTGACATATGGATTTAGTTCTATTAATATCTTCGTAAAGTAGAGAATAATTATAAGGAAGTTCATAGTCATTAATCATACATTTTTTTGATCCTAAATATTTATCATAAGTGGTGATAACATCAGAGTTAGAACTGTCATAGTCTGAGTTATCAGTTTCAGTATCTTTATTTTCATTTTCATTATCGGATGCTTCAATATCAACAGGTAATTTGCTGGTTTCATCTTCACTGAGTTTAAATATTTCAGAAGTGTCGGACTTGTTATCTTCTTCTTCTCCCTTTTCTTCTTTTTCTTCTTTTTCTTCTTTTTCTTCTTTTTCTTCTTTTTCTTTTCCTTCTTTTGTATTCCAAATAGTGAACCAAGATGAATAACCAGTAGTGGGAGAAACAGAAATAGGTTGGTTGGTTTTAGTTTTAATATCTTTTTCTTCTTTTGCGAATTTACTTAGCATATTTATATTAATAATAAATATTATTTTTAAATAGTTTAATAAATAATATAAGTGAATAAATTTTTGTTATATATTATGTAGTGGTAATAATATGGGGACCCAAGTAACACCTAGTGAAATAACAAGTCATGTAATAAATGATGCAACAACCCCAGTTTTGCCCTTTAAGGTGTCTATAGTGACGGCGATGAATAAGCATACAGAATGTATAGGATTTTTATGCGAAGCGTTAAGAGGACATGAAATAAGGGTATATTTAAATGGAACAGTAAGATATTGTTATATAGATTATTTTAAGGAATTATATTTAGATATACAAGTGAAAAGGTATAGTAGTTTTAGAAATGATAAGCACGAATGTATAATAAAATTGACAGGATATGAACCAATATATTTTCAAAAATATCATAGAACATTATTAAAATTACTTAGTGGTATAGAGTTGCCGAATAAGACAATATCATTAATTCATACAATAAAACAACAGCATAAATATATAGATGGTTTTATAAAATTAAATCCAATAATGAGAAATCCAGCAAAAAGTGAAACAAGGTATATGTTATCGGCATACAATGGACGAACGGGAATAGTGAAAGAAAGAAAAATAGCATATATAGGAATGATAACAGAAGAAGCGTTAGATTATGATTTTAGTAATTTTATATATAGATTGAATGATGATTATAAATTTATATTTTTAATAAAACATCACAAGAAGGAAGAAATTATGAAAGTAAGAAAGAAGTTAAGTAGGTATAAAAATGTGATAGTGTATGAAGATATGGATACAATAGAGTTTATTGAAGAGTTAGTAGAATGCTCTTATGTATTAATAAGAAAAAAGCCATACCAAACTAAAGAATTATTTACAGGAGCTATAGCGTTGGCATTATCACATGAGGTGCCAATGATAATACAGAAAGAAGTGAATGTTTATAATATACCAACATTAGAATTTAAAAATTATTATAGTGAAATGATAGGATTATTGAAATCAACACAGACATATGATTATTTGAAGTTGAAGAGAAAAATGAAAGATTGTAAGGAATATCATATAAAAAAAAATAGAGAAATTGTAAGAGACATATATGAAAAGATAGAAACAGATGGAGAAAAATTAATGAAAGGAGTAATGGTGTGGGAAGAGGCGGCGACAGTAGCATTAGAAAAATATAAAGATAAGATTGAGGAAACAACAATAGAAGATGTTAATGTTGCAATTAAACGAGGTATGAGATATAGAAGAAAGATGAAAATATATAAGAGGATGGAGGATGCTAGATTATTGGAGTATAAAATGAAACAAGCAAGAGTAGGGAAAAATAGTGAAGAAATATTGAAATTACGAGAAAAAGAAGACATGAGAAGAATTGATAGATTGAGAAGAAGAAGGAATAGAATATTGAATATAAAGAATAATAATAAAAGAATATTAGAAGAAGAAAGGAGGAAGATATCGCAGAGCCCTAGAAAGAAGGTAGTAAGAAAGTTGGAGCGAAATATGGATAAAATAAGTTTTAGATTTGATAGTAGTAGAAATAGAGTTTAATTTAAATAAATAAGAAAATTTATTTAAATATAAAAGAATAGTAAAAATAATGAGAATAGAAGTAGATTATAGAGAGAAAAGTTTAATAAAGATATTGGAAGTGTTAAAGACAGAGTATGATTTTTATCATATAGAAACAAAGATAGAGAATTTACCATTGGGGGATATAATAATATATGATGGTAGTGGCAGAGAAAGATTAATAATAGAGAGGAAGACATTAAATGATTTATCATCATCAATAAAAGATGGACGATATGCGGAACAATCATTTAGATTAGATGGTAGCAAGTTACATAATCATAATATAATATATTTATTAGAAGGAAAAATGGCGTTATGGGAAGACAAGCGAAAGAAGATGTCATCAAAGACATTGTATACAACAATGTTTTCATTGCATTATTATAAGGGGTTTACAACCATAAGAACCGACGATGTATCAGAGACGGCAGAATATTTATTAAGAATAACTGATAAAATGCATAGAGAAAAGAAGAAGGAATCATATTATGAGAAAACAGAAGGAATGAGGAAGAAGTATAGTGAAGTAGTAAATAAGGTGAAGAAGAAGAATATAAAACCAGAGAATATAGGCGAGATAATATTAAGTCAAATACCTGGAGTAAGCACATCAACATCAATGTTATTAATGAAGAAGTTTGGGTCTTTATATAATTTATTAGACGCGTTAAAAAAAGATGGAAATTGTTTAGATAATTTATCATATACATTAGAAAGTGGCGTGAAGAGGAGAGTATCAAAAACGTGTATAAGAAACATAAGTCAATATTTGTTATATCAGAAATCAAATATAATAAAAATAGAAACAGAATAGTAAGATAAAATATCTTTATATTTTATATTATGTCATCGGGAATATTAATAAGTGATAAGAATGTATATGGGATAGTGAATCCACCACCAGAAGACCCGAATGCATTACCACATCAGGGAATAGATAGTGCGGTAGTAAATTGGGAGACATTTACAGATTTATCTTATAATACAGATTTTAGATTAGATGAAATGGAAGAAAAAAATGAAGCGGCGAAGATAGTTTCGGTTGATTTATTAGAGGTAGGTGGTGATAATATAGGAAAAAAAGTGGCAGGAAAAGATTATGTATTAACAAATACAAAATTAACAAATGATGATGGAGAAGAAGATGACCATTTAGGTAAATCAGCTGCAATATATGGAAATATATGTGCGATAGGTGCACCGAATGCGAGTTTTAATGGAGCAAATAGTGGTGTTGTGAAAATATTTTCAACATCAAATGATGGATTAACATGGGGATTAGTAACAACAATATATCCAGATGATGAAGATAATGGTATGTATTTTGGATATGATGTAGATATATATGACGAGTATTTAGTCGTTGGTGCCTATGGAGATGATACATTGGATAGTAATGCTGGGGCAATATATGTATTCAAAACAAATAATACAGGATGGAGTAGTTGGTATCAAGTAAGTAAATTAACAGGAGATGATTCAGAGGCTGGAGATCAATATGGTCATTCAGTAAGTATATATGGAAATAAGATAGCGGTAGGTGCAAGATATAACGATGAAGTAGATAATAATGCGGGTGCGGTATATACCTATGTGAAATCGGGTAATAATATAACATTTAAAGAAAAAATAACGGTATCGGGAGGGTCATCATCGGATTATTTTGGATTTAGTTTATCCTTAAGAGAAGATATGCTGATAGTTGGTGCTTATGGTGTAGATGACAATGGTTCAGCATCAGGGGCTGTATATATATACCGAACGACAAATGATGGTAATAATTGGTATTTTAAAAAAAAATTAGTAGCGAGTGATGGAGAGGCGGGTATGCGATTTGGTTCTTCGGTTGATATAAATAATAAATACGCGGTCGTGGGGTCATATTTGAATGAAAGTAAAGGCAGTATATATGTATATAAGACAGAAGATAATGGAGAGAGTTGGGGAAGTGAAATAAAATTACAACCAACAGATATAGAAACAAATGATCATTTTGGAAGAGCAGTAACAATGCATGGTAATATGATTTTAGTAAGTGCGGGGGGTCATGATTTTATAGCAGAAAATGCCGGAGCAGTATATTTATATGAGACTTTAGATACCGGTTCTAGTTGGACGCAAAAAAATAAAATAATATCTCAAGATGTGAGAGAAGATCAATATTTTAGTTTTGGTCCTCCATTTACAGTATCAATAGGAGAAAAGTATGCTGTAATAGGAGCATATAGAGAGGGAGAAGATACGGCACCATCTTCAGGCGCAGCATATATACTTAATGTAACAGTTAATGAATCATTTTATCATATGGATTTGAGTTTTAATATAGGAATACCACATACTAATACATTATTAAAAGATGATTTTAATTTTAGATATTATGATGAAGGGCAAGAAATAGTAGATATATCTTTTGTAGATCAAAAAATAAGATTAGAATTAAATCAAGATTATACAAATTCAGAATTGATAGAAGTACAGTATAATAGAAATGAAAAAGATTCTTTATATCATTTAGTGGATGTATGTGGAAATAGAGTGGAAGATTTTAGATTTGGAGGACCTAAACATAAAAGAAACAATAAAATAGTGATGATGCCACCATTAAATACAACAGAAGAAATAAATAATATAAAAGGAGTGGAAGGAATGATAGTATTTAACACAACAACAAAGAAACACCAAGGATTTGATGGTATATTTTGGAATGATTTATATTAATTTAGTGCGATAAATATTTAAAAAAATAGTGTATAAGTTAATTATAATGGCAAGTCAAGCAGCAGCAGTTAATACAAAAGTAGCAGAAGCTACAGAAGAAAAGAAGAATGAAGTATCTTTATTGGATATTAAAGTTGAGACAGAAAATATGGCATTGAATGTGATGGTAGGATTTTTGAATGTAGCACAGCGCCGGGGAAGTTTTACGATTGAGGAAGCAGCAAAAATTGCGGAATGTATTAATAAATTTAAAAGAGATCAACAGCAGCAACAACAGCAGCAACAACAACAATAAATAACAACAATAAATAACAACAACAATAAATAATTTTATTTAATTTATTTATTGTTTAAAATTTAGCAGGTTGTCTAGTTCGTTTTTTATATTTACCAGAGTGGATAGCTTGTATGGTAACATCGTGTCCTCCCCAATTTTTAGACATAGGGTCGTCAATAGATTGTATTTTATCTAAAGGAGTAATAGCACCTATATATTGGTCTTGTTCATCAAAACCAGAAAATTGGTTTTGGTTGAAAGGGGGGTCATCTCTATTAGAGTCCATTAATAACATAGTAGGAATAAGTTTTGGTAATTTATCAATTTCTTTTTGATAATTAGGCATATTACTAGGTAGGCCAGCATTTGGTTCTATAGGGTCAGGTAATAATCTATAACCCTTATTATTTTGTGCGTCATAAGTTTCTTGAAAGTATAAAATGGGACAACTTTTACCAGCAGATCTTAGATATCTAACATATTCTAGATATTCGTCTAAATTTTTGAAATTAACAGGATTAACACCGGGAACTCTTTTTCGTTTAGTGTTAATTAATTGCAAATGCGTTCCTTTTCTTATAAGTAGGTCGGGACAATCGTCGCCTAGAGAAAAGTTTTCAATTAAATCTTCACTTTTATAAGTTAAACAATATATAAATCCTAAAAGAAAACCAAAAATTATAGGAATTATTTTAAATATTTTGATTTTATTTGAAGCCATATATAATAATATTATAAATAAATTTCTCATTAAAGTACATATGAAAATAAAAACAATTGATTTAAATAAAAAAACAAAAAATGAGTTTAACCAGAACATAGGCAAAGGAGATGCTATAGTTTTAGTTCACGCGGATTGGTGTCCCCATTGTCATGATTTTTTACCACATTGGAATAATGCGTTAGACCAATTTAGAGGAATAAATGTTGGAAACGTATCAATGTTGGGGACCGTTGAAGAAAAAAATTTAGGTAATTCAGAAATGTGTCAAAATGTTAGAGGTTATCCAACGGTGATGTCATTTAAAGGTGGGAAAAGAAAACAAGATTATAAAGGCCCAATGAATTTAAAAGGAATAACAAAATTTATAAGAAATATATTTGAAGTGACATTGAAAGGGGGAAAAATGAAATGCGGATGTCCGGACAGTCCTCCGCACGGAGAAGGTCCAGGGCCGGATGCTAAAGGAAAAGGAAAACAAGGGGGTGGTAAGAAGCGTAAAAGAAGAAGAAAAACGCGAAGAAGAAAAACACGAAGAAGAAAAACACGAAGAAGAAAAACACGAAGAAGAAAAACACGAAGAAGAAAAACACGAAGAAGAAAAACACGAAGAAGAAAAACACGAAGAAGAAATTAATTGTATATATAATTTTCTATGATACTTATATATACATATGTGTGGAATAATAGGGTATTTGGGACAAGGAGAATGTAAGACAATATTGTTGAAAGGTTTAGAACAATTACAAAATAGAGGATATGATTCGGCGGGAATAAGTATATTAAAAGAAAAAATATATATAACAAAGTATGCTTCAAATGAACATGGAAATGCAATACAAAAATTGAAAAAAAATGTCAAGAACGATAGTAATAATGGAGTAGCACATACACGATGGGCAACGCACGGAAAAAAAAATGATATAAATTCACATCCCCATATAAGTTATGACGGTAAGATATCTGTAGTTCATAATGGAATTATAGAAAATTATGAATTATTAAAAAAATTTTTGAATGGAGAAGGAATAGAATTTAAATCAGAAACAGATACAGAAGTAATACCGCATTTAATAGCATATCATTTACAAGAGACGGGGGATATAATGTTGTCATTAAAGAAAACATTTTATATGTTAGAAGGGACATGGGGATTAGCAATACAATATGTGAATGAACCAAATAAATTATATTGTTTAAGACATGGAAGTCCATTATTGGTAAGTTGTAATGAGACATTTGCGTTGGTAGCATCAGAATTAAGTGGATTTCATAATTTGGTATCTAATTATTTTATATTAGAAAATAATGATATATGCGAAATAGAATTGAGAGATAATAAAATTAATTTTACAACAAAGAATAAATATGAATTAAAAACTGCTATAAATTGTAAGATAGAATTAACGCCGGAACCATATAAGCACTGGACATTGAAAGAAATATATGAGCAATATGAATCAAGTTTAAGAACAATAAGTTTTGGAGGAAGGTTGTTGAATGATAATGAAGTAAGAATGGGTGGTTTAGATGATAGTATGGAAATATTGAAAAGAATAGATAATGTGATATTTTTAGGTTGCGGAACATCTTATTATGCGGGATTGTTTGGAATGAGTTATTTTAAAGATTTATGTGCATTTAATACGATACAGATATTTGATGGTGCGGAATTTGAAGAAAATGATATACCAAAAATGGGAAATACATTATTAATATTTTTATCTCAGTCGGGAGAAACAAAAGATTTACATAGATGTATAGATATAGGAAAAGAAAATGGACTGTATTTAATGGGAGTAACAAATGTAGTAGATTCAATGATAGCAAGAGAGGTGCATTGTGGTGCGTATTTGAATGCGGGAAGAGAAGTTGGAGTAGCATCAACAAAATGCTTTACAAGTCAGGTGATAGCATTAAATTTAATATCTATATGGTTTAGTCAAACACAAGGAGTGAAACCATTTAAGAGAAAAAAGTATATAAAAGATTTAAGAAATTTATCACATCAAATAAAAATTACAGTTGGTGATATAGATCAAAAATTGAAGGAAGGGAGACATTTGAAAATGTTTGAAGAAAAGAGTAGTATATTTGTTTTGGGAAAAGGACAATCAGAGTCAATAGCAAAAGAGGGTTCGTTAAAAATAAAAGAAATAAGTTATTATCACGCAGAGGGTTATAGTGGAAGTGCTTTAAAACACGGACCATTTGCTTTATTAGAAAAAGATTTTCCAGTAATAATGGTATCACCAAAAGATAAGCATTATAAGAAAATGTGTAATGCATATCAGGAGATAAGAAGTAGAGAAGCGAAAATATTATTTATAACAAACGATAGAAGTTGTAATTATGAGAATAAATTATTAATACCATATAATGAAACATTTGGGTCATTATTAAGTATAATACCAATACAATTAATCGCATATTATTTATCAATAAAAAAGGGAATAAATCCGGATTATCCAAAAAATTTGGCAAAATCAGTTGTAGTAGATTAAATAAAACCCATAGGTTCTAATATAGCAAAAGCAGGTGCGGTTAAAAATGCTTGTGATACACTATCACTGAGTGCTGGTCTGCTTCCTTCAATATAATGACCAATAAATTGTAAAATCCATGCGGAAACGAAAAGAATATGGGTCAATCTTAACCAATTGATATTATTATATCTAAAATCATCGGCGGCCCCAAACAACATCAAATAAAAAAGGGTCATAATACCGGATATAGTATTAGACCAATATAATGGACTATAATAGTAGCAGTAAAATAGAGTGATAATAATATCTCCGGATAAAGAAGCTAATTCTACTAGTGGTGGATAAACGTTTCTTCGCGCGTCATAAATTATATCAATTCTAAATAAAGATAAGTAATTAAGAAAGCAAAAAGCAATAGTAGGAATACAAAAGAAATGTATAATTTTATTTACAGGGTGGGTGTGGTATTGTTTGTAAAAATCAATATTTTCCATTAAATATATTTGAATTTATGTATTTAAATATATTTAAAAAAGGTATTAACTACCATCAATGGGTGCGCGATTAATATAAGATTTAAATTGCTTTATATCCATATGTTTAATTTTTTCATAAGAAATAATTTTATATTTTAAATTTGGATATAGTGTGTTAAAATGATAAACAATTTTAATTTTTTTATACTTGATATCTTTTTCTTTAACTATAAAAGCAACAACTTTATTACTATGTAATAAAGTTAATAACCGGTTAATTCTTCTAGCATATTTTTTTTTAACATTTAAAAAATGGGCTTGTGTATTTTCAATGAAATCGTGAGGAAATTGAGTATTATATTTATGACACCATGCATCATACATCCACATAGTTTTGTTCATCCAACCGTTGGATGAGGGTTGTTCATATCTATTGTGAAATTTAATTTTACTGAAGTGTATTTTATCCCATAATAAAAAATATTGAAATTTATGCCATAAATTTTTTAAAATATTATCAATTGAAATAATATTCCAATCAAATGGATAGGCTTCTTTTCTAATATTAATATTTCTAAGAAACTGAGCACCAGCACAATCATTGGTAAAAGAAACTATCTCAGAAACTATCTCAGAAACTTTCATAATATAAATAATGAATAAAATAAAAATTAAAAATTAATTCATATTATCAATATATTTTTTCATATGTTTTTCAATATTACTTTTTGGAATGAATTTATTCCAACGAATATAAATATTATTTAAACATTTACACATACCACAGTTACATTTACTAGTAGAAAAAGGTTGAATTTTATCATCATCAACAAAAAAATCATCATCATCACTATCTTCATCATCACTGTAATGAAGTAAAGTTTCTTTAATTTTTTTTATTTTTTCAAAATGGTTATTTCTTTTTCCAAACAAAAAGAGTTCTAACATTAGAGCTCTTTTAATATCTTCGGTAGTAATATCTTGTCTTTTGGCGTGTTTAATATATATAGACGTTGATTGAATAGCATTTTCCATAAAATTTAAAGTTAAAGCAGTAGCGTCTTTGATATATTCTTCTTTAGAATTTTCAACTGGGTCAAATCCAGTTTTCATAAACGAATAATCACTCATATAATATAAAAGAATATAAAAATATGTTGTTAAATCATAATAAAAATGAAATTATATTTTTGTTGGGATTTAAATAGAGTACAAAGTATAAGTTATAATATAGGATTAAAATTATTCAAAAATAAAGAAATATTAAAGAAATATGGATTAGAAATAACGAATGAAATAAAGAAATGTGACATAATATTTTATTTTATGAATATGGGATGGAATTATTATCATGAAGAAATAAATGATATGTGGTCAAATGAAAGAGAAAAGTGGTCATCTGAAAGAGAAATAAGAAATATAGAAAAACTATTACAAACAAATAAGAAAATGATAATATATGTAAGAGGTGACGGGGCCAGTATAGATAAGAATTCAATAGATAAAATAGCAATAAATAATAATGTAATTTGTATATTGCATGATTTTCATTTGAACACGGAAAAGATAAAAAATCCAGTGAAATTAATAAAGGATTACCATCATTTATCAATAATAAATGATATATTTTCCTTAAAAGAAATAGAGACAAGAGAAATAAATATAGATAAAGATTTATGGGAATATAAATTTAAACCATTTACATTTTTATTTGATAATTATGGTTGGTTATATAAAAATTATGAGAAAAAAATAAAGAAAAAAGAATATGATATATTTTATATAAAAAATAAAAGACAAACATTGGATGGTTTATTAAGAGAAAAAACACGAGAAAAGTTATTAAATTTACCTTATAAAAAATGTATGGAGAATTGTAGAAAAGATCAATATGATTTATTATTAGCAAAAAGTAAAATATGTGTATCAACGTGGGGAATGGGAGAATGCGTATACGATGATTGGAAAGCAATATTGAATGAAACAATATTATTAAAAATAGATACGAGTCATGTAATAGATTACTATGGAATTTATAATGAGGCAAATGGATATTTGATATATTATAAACATGATTTGAGTGATTTGGAAGATAAAATTAATCATATATTAGAAAATTATGATTATTATTTAAAAAAAGCAAAAAAAGCTAAGCAGAGATTATTGGAATATACAGAAGATAGACATATAAAAGATTTTAAAGAAATTATCTTGGAATGTATATAGTTCTTTTGTTATGTGTGTTTCTAACATGATTAGAAGCTCTAAATTTAACAGCAAGTCTATGACTAGGATGTAATGTTTCAACAATCATATTATTTACAACCATTGGGGCGTGTTTTTTGAGTAATACATTATAAACTAAAATTTTGCCAGTATCAATTTTTAAAATGGTAGCATCATTAATTAAATGTTTGGCCTGTATTAAATGACCGTATTGTTCAACAAGTTTTGTAGTATTATCAATATATATACCGTGCGTTGGCGTAATTAATGTGTCTTGTGAAGGGATATTACAACCTAGGGAGTTTTTGGTAACATTAACCATATATTCTTCTTGATTTAAACTTTCAACAATGCCTACAACTTTTAAACCATTAATAGTATTTTTTTTTGTAATTTGCTCAATGGGAATTTCTCCTTGATCAGTTTTGACGGGAGTACCTTTTAAAAAGCATATAGCAGATTCATCTGGAACTTCAGTAGCATTTTCAATGAATAAAGTAAACGGTTGAGTTCCAGTAATAGCATGACCACCTGCTTGATCAAAATCAACTCTTATATTATATTGTGTGTCAGCTGTAGCATCAAATTCCATAAGTTGAACATTATCTCTAGTATTATACGCACTATTTTGTGCAGCTATAGAAGGATTAGCTTTATCTAATGAATAAGGGAAGTAAGCAGTAGAACCACCGTATAATCCGGCAGATAATCTTAATTTATTAACAATAGCGGGATTTCTTTCTTCATCAACAGCAGAATAATGAACAGTATTTGCTGTATTTCCCATGCCAGAGTGATTATGACAATAATAATAAAGTGTAGGACCATCAGTAGAAATCACAATTTTTGTATAAGCGTTAGCATTTCCGGGTGTTCCACTCTCAGTAAAACCACTGGTGTATTTGGAAGCTCCTGCGATTTCTGAATGAGTTCCATCAGCAGTTTCACTAAAATATAAGGGGTGACTGCTATTAGTGCTATCAGATTGATCAAAAGTGTATGTATAACCTCTGTATAAAGTTAAGACAGGATTAACAACACCATCAATATAGAATTTACCACCCGAAGTAGTAACAGTAAAAGTTTTATCACCTTCAGCATCACTAGGTAAAGAAGTATTTGCGTCGGTATAATCATTCCAAACTAATAATGCTCTAATTTTATTAGAAGCGTTTTTAACTTTAACATTAATATTAGTGTCAGAAGAAACATGCGCGTATTCTTTAATATGGTCGCTTGAAGTAGAATTCCATGATTGTAAATATAGTGCGGCTGCTTTAGCATCAACAACACCATAACCCAAAGAATAACTAGGCTTACTATCTGCTAAATTATTATTAGCAGTCAAACACAATAGACCTCTCATAGTAGCAGAACGAATAGTAGAGTTACTAGTTAATGATTTATAAAGTTCAGTTAATAAAGCAACTGTACCAGTTACATTTGGAGTGGCCATAGAAGTTCCACTATATGTAGCATATGCTGTATTATTAGTATCAATAGGAGAATATAAAGAAGCACCGTTAGCAACAACATCTGGTTTAATACGACCATCGTCACAGGGACCATAACCTGAAAATGAGGTGGTTGAAATGGCAACTATTGGGTCGGCAGTGATATCATTAACAGCACCAACGGTTAGAACATTTTTAGCTACCGTTCCTCCGTCAAGTAATGTATCGTATCCACTGTCTTGACCATCGTCTCCGGGAATAGCATAATTAACACTATTCCAAGTGAATTTGCGCGTAGTTCCATCTAAAAAAGTGGATACTAAATACCATCCATTGTTATAACTACTCCAAATCATAATAGGATAATCATAAGTAGTTCCACTATATGTTAGAGATGTAGGTAGTCCGCCATAAGTATCATTTCTATCATTCCCAGCTGCCCAACATTGTAGACAGTCAGTTCTTACATATGCGGCTCTATCAACATTTCTAGATGTAGTATTATATTTACCAAAACTGTCATCTTCACTAGAACTATTAATATGATCTTCTATAATACCATACCAAACATATATCCACCCAATGTCATTACTCCAATTAACATATTCCCAACCGGCATTAGAACCATAAGAGTGATTTGTGGCGACGAAACTGTTCGCATTATTATACCAATCACTAGAAGTTAGAGTATTATGAAAATCATTAAAGCCTGTAGCATTAACATCCGCACTGTAAATATTTACAGCGGTGGCCATACCTTTAGCACTAGCGTCAGCGCCTCTAGCGCCAATGGTGCCGGCAACATGGGTAGCGTGGTCGCCCCAACCACTAGTAATATTAGCACTTCCCGGAAAACTGACACGGGTTGTGCTATTTTCTGCACTAGTAGTAAATTCTTGATGTGTTTTTAAAACATAACCAATATCATATACACCAACGGTGAAGCCACTACCGTTTAATGCTAATCCTAAGGAACCGCCTGTTTGTAAATCATCGGTATTTGTTGTATCTGCGGCATTAATGTTTGCTCTATTTTTAATTTTAAGTAATTCATCTCTAGATGGAGCATTAGTAAAAACTAAAGTGTCGCCTCTTTTTTCCATTGTTAAAGGAGATCCAACTAAATCTTGCACAGATTGTGTAGACATTTATGAATTATTTATACATAATTAAAAAGACGAATAAAATAATATAAAAATTGAAATAGGAAAAAGACATGTAATTATAATTACAAATGGATAAAATACCAGAAATTAAACTATATGATTATTACGATTTTAATGAAGAATTTACAGAAGAAGAGGGGGATGAGGAAGAGGGCATAAAACCAAAAATATCAAAAGAGTATGTAATTCAAATGTTTGGAAAAGATGTAGAAGGAAAATCATATTCAATAATGGTAAATGGTTTTGAACCATATATATATATAAAGGTTCCTCCAAATTGGAATAAAAAAACAAAATTTTTAAAATGGCTGAAGAAAGAAGCCAAATATACAATAAACGAACGAGATGATAATGGAGCTATGAGGTCTAGAGACATAAAAATAAACGATTGGAGAAATGAAATAATAGAAAAAAAATGTCAGTTTGTAAAAAAGCAAAAATTATATGGATTTGATGACAAGAAAAAATATAAATTTTTATTAATAAAATTTAAAAATAAGACGATGTTTAATAAGGTTCAAAATTTATGGTATAAAAATGCCAATGACTTTTTCAAAAAAACATTAAGGGATTTTAATTGGGATGGAGATAAACTAGATTTGTATGAAGGCCACATACCACCATTATTAAGGTTCTTTCATGTGACAAAAATAAATCCGGGAGGATGGATTACATTAGATGATATGTTAGAAGAAGATGAAAATGAGGAAACAACGTGTGATTATGAATATCGTGTTCATTATGAAGATATAATATCATTGACAGAAAAAGAAGGAAATGTTCCATTAACTGTGATGAGTTGGGATGGTGAGATGGGTTCTAGTCACGGAGATTTTCCACAAGCTATAAAAACATATAATAAACCGGCAATGGAAATAGTAGATTTATATAAAAGAGATAATACAATAGATGTGAAAGAGTTAATATTGGGAGCTTTTGATAAAAATAGGAATGAACAAATAAGCAAAATATATTATAAAAAGGGTAAAAGGAGTGAAGAATTAATAAAAAAATTTGAAAAGAAAGAAATAGATTTTACTCATTATTTAAAGGGAAAGGACAGAGCATTTAAGATAGAACAATTAGACAAGTTTTTGAGTAGAATGTTACCAAAAATAAAAGGAGATGGAATTACTTTTATGGGAAGTACATTTGTAAAAATGGGAGAAAAAACGCAATACTTAAATCATATTTTAAGTGTTGGAAAATGTGATGATATACCGGAAGTTCCGAATAGTAAAGTTATATCGTGTAAAACAGAGAAAGAGTTGATATTGAGATGGGGGGATTTAATATGCGAAGAAAATCCAGATATTATGATAGGTTATAATATATTTGGGTTTGATTGGAAGTTTATATTAGATAGATGTAGGGAATTAGGATGTAAAACCCAACTAATGGAAAAAATATCAAAAAACACAGAGAAACCAGCAATAATAAAAAAGATGACAACAACACTAGCTAGTGGAACACACGAGTTAGAATATGTAAAAATGTATGGTAGAGTTCAATTAGATTTATTAAATCATTTTAGACGAGAAGAGAATTTACCTAGTTATAAATTAGATTATGTATCGTCATATTTTATAGGTGATAAAATAAATAATTATGAGATAAAAGGAAAAGATACAATAATAAAAAGTGGAAATTTAATGGGAATAAAAGATGGAGATTATATTAGTGTAGAATTATTAGGTCATTCAACAGATATGTATATGGATGGAAAGAAATTTGAAATAAAAGAAGTGAATAAAGAGGAGGGTGAATTCAAGATAAGTCATGAATTAAAAGTAGATACAAAAAGTTTAAGATGGTGTTTAAATAAAGATGATATAACATTAGAAGAAATGTTTAATGGAGATACACCTAAGAAGAGAGCAAAAATAGCAAAATATTGTTTTCAGGATTGTAATTTAGTTCATAATTTGTATATGAAGAATGATATATATACAGGACATAATGAGTTAGCAAATATATGTAAAGTTCCATTAGATTATATAATAGTAAGGGGGCAGAGTGTAAAATTATTAAGTTATATGGCAAAAGAATGTAGAGAGAGAAATGTTTTAATGCCAGCATTAAAGAAAGTGTTTAATGATGGAGGGTATGAGGGAGCGATAGTATTAACGCCAAAGGTAGGATTTTATACTGACGAAGATCCAGTAGCGGTAAATGATTATTCATCTTTGTACCCGAGTAGCATGATAAGTGAGAATATATCACATGATAGTAAAGTATGGACAAAAGAGTATGATTTGACGGGGAAAAAAATAAAAGTAACAGGAGATAGAGATATAGATGGTAATTTTATGTATGATAATTTACATAAATATAAATATGTAGATGTAACATATGATACTTTTGAATATAGAAGAAAAACACCTCAATCGGCAGCGGAGAAGATTAAAGTAGGATATAAAACTTGTAGATTTGCTCAATTTCCTGAAGGAGATATGGGGGTAGTTCCGTCTGTTTTAACTGGATTGTTAAAAGCTAGAAAAGATGCTAAGAAGAAGAAGAAAAATGCAAAAGAAGATTTTTGGAAAAATTTGTATGATAAAAGACAATTAGGTATAAAAGTAGTAGCGAATTCATTATATGGTCAATGTGGTGCTAGAACGAGTTCGCTATATGATAAAGATATAGCGGCATCAACTACAGCAATAGGAAGGAAAT
>Ga0233439_10000393_pt1 | contig 66920 bp, 51 predicted proteins | sample SI_123_September_6_FD_182713 | JGI IMG/M metagenome (GOLD analysis project Ga0233439, IMG submission 182713) | Seawater microbial communities from Saanich Inlet, British Columbia, Canada - SI_123_September2016_100_MG | ecosystem: Environmental > Aquatic > Marine > Inlet | place: Canada: British... | reverse complement strand
GAATGAAAGTGCTATTGTATCCGACGCTAAGTCCAGAAGAGCAAGTAATGCCTTGTGTGGCGGAACTACTAAACAATAATGTTTTTCCTCTGTCATCTGCCGATAGAGTATATGAAGTAGATGTTATCTCTGAACCGACTGCTCCGCTTAGTGCTACATCTGCTATGAGAGATCCACTCACCCACAGAGATCCTGTTATGCTGGCATCGCCAACATGTGAACCATCCCACTCTGCTATTACACCTGTGATACCAGTGCCGTCGCCAACAAATGTGCCGCTAACAGAAGCAGTCAGTGATGTAACTGTAAGGTCGTTAAAAGTAGAACCAGTAACATAGTTTAAAACTTGTTGGAAAGTTGCTTTTTGGGTTGTTGCTACACCATCGACAATGGGGACCAAATCATCACTAGTAATTGATGTTGCTGCTGGTAAAGCTGTTATTTTTACATTTGCCATTTAAATTTTCCTCTTTATTTCCAATACTAATTAGGACTCTGTTATCAAATGTTCGCCTGCTTCTGTTGTAATCTTTTCTTTGGCTTCTGTTAAGATATGGGTAACCGGAGCAATATCTGCGGAACCTGAAAATGGAATATAGGTTTTGTTATAGTACACCTTCCCGTTATAAATAAAAAATTCAGCTTTTGGATAAGTCTTAATCGTGTTGTTAAAAACGTCACTAGATTTGAATTTGTAATACGGCATTCTTAAAAATCCACCTTCATCTTAAATGTATATGAGTCTGTTTCTCTTTTTCTAACTGGTGTTGCCAATTTCGCAATGCCAATAAGATTTTTGTCTTCATCATAAATAGCCACTTTAGAGATATATGTTTGTTTTTCAAATTGTGCTGGGTCTTCAGTGTATGGTGATTTAATGGTATTTTTTATATCGATATCGCTTCTCTCTTTATAATAAACAGAACCAGTTGCTGCTACTAGTTTATCGTCTTGGCCTGCTTGTATGTAAGTTGGGTTGTTTGAACTGTTTAGTTGTCCTCTGACAGCATGTGCCATCATTGTCAAAACTGGTATTTCGTTTACACCATCAAACTTCAAATCAAAGCTAGAAGAAGGAACATTTGTTCCTGGGTCGGCAGTAGAGCCAGTTGTTCCAAAATATATCCAAGCAGGGTTAAACAAAGCCCCAGTTAAAGTCGGTGCTGATGGGTGTGGTTCGTATTTCTCTTCGTGGCTAGAATCTAAATCCCAACTGCCTGTCAGATAAATAAATCCTTCCTTATAAAGAACAACCCCTGCGACACTTCCCGATCCATTGCTTCCGGCTGGGCCAACTTGGATAAGGCTGCCATTTTTCTTTTCGTCCTTCAGTTCTCCGACCAACGTGCCTGTCACATAAAATTTAAGATTGACTGTCCCCTTCTCTAAGGATGCACCGTAAAAGATAGATGGAATGCTTATCAAGCTACAATATTGTGTTTCCTTGTTTCCAAGATCAGAATTGAATTGATAATGAGGGTTCAAGACAGAATAATAATTAAAAGTATTTTTTAAGGCCAATAGCCGTCTTCTCTGCTGGATGAACTCGCTCTCAAAGGCGGCATATGGAGTATTGAATCTGTTAACAGAAATATCAGAAGTGAGTGGATATGTGCCTGTTATGACAGCACCATAAGAATAGTCACTACTGAATTCTGTGGTAGATATTGTCTTGAAGGAGTCTAATGAGCCGCCTTTCACAGTGAAAGGATAAATTAGACTACTCGCTGGCCGTCCTTCACCGACACCAACGTTCATCTCATATAGGTCTATAGAACCGCTATCTGGATGACTCATGCAATACTACTCCAAAATAAAAGTATCCGTTCGTTTATATGTAAACGGCTACTTTTATAATTAGATGTTTGTTTATCTTCTATCTCGTCTGAAACAAAATTCGGCTTAGAAATGATAGGCACAACATACCTACCTCTGTTAATAATCCAAACGAACTCTCAGAATCAGCTCGTTCGTTGGATCTTTTTTGAGCGGTTCACTAAGTTTCGCAACTGCTAGAAGTTCATTGTCGGCAGAGTAAAGCCCAACAGTCGTAATATAAGATACTGGTGAATCTACCGTGGTGTCTTTCACAACCATCTTACTGGAGCTTAGATATGTTGGGTTAGAACTATAATTGTATTCATTGTGGTTGACCCTACAGAAATAAATAGTAGAATTAAGCTCTGTGGTATTGTTAAACTGAATATTACTTATTCTGTGTCTTGTGGCATCAGAATTTTGTTCTATCGTGCTACCTGACAAAACAGCATCAACTAATTCTGCACTTGAATTCATTTCTGCCGACGAAAACACAGATGCTGTCAAGACTGCCACTCCAGCTTGGTAGAACAGCAACCCGGCCTGGTCTCCTGTGACAGATGAAGACAAAATAGCATATTCTCCAGCTGGAGAATTCACTCTATAATCGTTTTGTGCTCCTGAATCGTCAATCGTTTGTGTGCTCCCAAATGGAGTACCGTAAGCAACTGTATCCCCGATAACCATAGAAAAAGACCCTTTCTTGATTTCGTCTTTGTTAAGAAGCCTTGCAAAGTTTACAAAATAAACTTCGTTCATCTTTGCTCCGCCCGCGATAATATTTCCATCAGCATCAAATTTCAAAATGTTTCCACTCTCATTGTGTCCAACAAGTATTTGAGCCATTTGATTATATATTTGAATCTTCTTAGCATTCTGTTCGCTGGCAGCACCAGACAAAGCAGAAATAGAAGAATAGCCGCAAGTCAAATCAAAAATGTGATTTGCAGATGAACTTAGATAAGGATAATCGTATACCGACTGAAACATCCCGTGGGTATAATTCTTAATGTTTAGATCTGTATATGTTCCCGAAACAATCGTCCCAGTCAAAGGGATAGCTTCATGGAGCAATGTTCTAGTTGATGTTACATCATCATTCAGAAAAGTTTTAAATACTGTTGCCATATCTTATTATGTCCTTCCTAGCTCACCAGCTTAACAAACCTGACTGGTATATCTAGTTTATATCCGGTTGTTGCTCCGTTTATCCTCACAATTGAATCAATGAAATATACACTGCTTCCTTCCAAGGTGGCGGTGCCACCAAGCTGCGCAAACAAGAAATCACTAGTGTTTGTTTCCAACGAAGCTCCTATGCCAAATTGAAAAATAGTCCCTCTTGGGCCAGCTATAACTTGTTTTGTTCCGGTAGATTTTTCTTTATCAGTGTTCTCTCTAACAAAGTCCTGATCCACTCCCGAAGTGAAATAATAGCTAGCAACGCTGTCGTCATCTATATAAGAAACCTTAGCAGTGTTGCCGTTCTTGTAGTTGACTATCTTACCAAACCTATTGTCTATCTCAACGATATATTGGGTCTCTAACAACTGCGAGTCGATAGTAGAGGCAGGAGATATCTCCGCAGTGTCCAGGCCCTGGTCTGCCCTGATCGAAGTTCCGCCAACTAAAGTAAAACCAGGGATAATGCCGTCAACAGCAGCACCATCTGCATTGATAGTCACCGCTTCTTCAGTCTCTTTGTCTACCGCGACCATGAAAGCTCCGCTAGAATGCATCGATGTTTTTGGATAAAGTTCATTCAGCTTCATGACTGGAAGGTATAGCAGGTTCGTGGCTGGAATTGAAATAAGTTTTGATTTCATAGAAGCAGCATTATCAGTGAATGCCTCTAGAACAGGGGTTGTGAGTATGCTTATATCGAAGTAGGCACTTCCGCTAGCATTGTTCTTATCATATAAAGAATAATCAACTTCGTCATCGCCAAGAGCGAACTTCGCTATTTTGAAAGAACCATCGCCCTTTGCTAATCTCATTCTTCCCGTGTCCGTTAATACGGCGTCTAGAATGATATCTCCAGAATTGTCAAGAAAACCCATAGTTTTTAACTCCTTTGCTAAATAAATAGTTCTTTAGAAACAAAATACTTCTTTGTTTATGTAGTCACGTGTTTGTGTTTGAAATCAAAATTGATGTGCATTTTTTTGCCAGAAGACCGAGAGGTCATCACTAATTTGAATTTCTTATTCCAAACCGATTCCTCTGCAATGCCAAGCTGGACACCTGTTGGTAAATCGTTTGCTGATTCAACCTTGTCAAACCCAGAAGCTTTTTCGTTTATAAGGCCCTGAAAGATAGTCGGTATGATTTGGATGTATTTCTTGGCTGTTCTGCTCCCTATTGTTTCTGGCTTGTCAAAGTCCACGACATTAAACTCTGGATATATAGTGCCAGCATCATTAACCATCTCGACTTCGTACAGTGCTGTCGGATTAGACTTGTTGCCATGTACATCAATCGATCTAAAAGTATAATAATGTTTTTTGTTTGGCTTCACCACATCCACAAAGGCAGCTGATGTTGCCTTCTGTGCTGTGAGCGGATCAACATCAGTGCTAACAACAGCTCTAAGGTTTTTAGAAAAGTCTGAATAGCTCTCTGGTTTTTTGTCTAGCCTGTAGACCTCATATGTTGAGTCCCCATCATCGCTACCAAATTCAATTGGATCATCGGGGCCAACCTTCTGTAACATTCTTATTTTGTTTATTTCCGTCCTGTCTTCTGGTTCAATAACAATTGGGTTATCTTTATAATCCCCAACACCAGTATTAAAAGATATTAATACCTTGTTATCAATTGATTTATACGGCGTGATTGTCACATCTGGAATAACTGGTGGGCGGTCCACAATCCTGCCAGCAAAACTATAATAAGGAACTTCTACCAAAGTCACACTTGGTTCCTGGAAGAGTTTACACCGAGCGGTCTCTTCATTGTTGGTGGCGTTTGTTTGGTCATACCAATACTTGTTCCCAACAACAATTTGATATGCATATACAACATATGTGTATTCCTTGTCGTATTTAACTTGGGTATCAACATATCTCACCATATCTTCTTCTAGGGAGTTGGGGAAATAAAAATTCTGTATGGGGTCTCCCGAAGTAGTTCTGCCCTCAAACTTAGCAACTCTATATAATACTGTTTCGTTATATGCTAGCTTACCATTCAGCATATCCTCATAGGTGCGAAAGTTTGTCCTAATCAGCTTGTTGGTTTTGTCTGTCATGACAATCCGCATCAAACTGTTGAAAAGTTTATATTGCTCTCCATTCTCTGCCATTATGCTGTTGTCCATCTCACCTAAGAATGTGCCACCACTAATTTGTATGTTCGCTAATGGCTGGCTTAACCACTGGTTCATATCCCACATTCTTCTTCTGGATGTGGTAAACTTCATTTCTCTCTGAACTTCTTCACCTCTTTGAATTACTATTTCTTTTCCTGTTTGATATTCTTTCGTTTCAAATTGTTTGTTTTTCGTCATCTTCATAACAAAGTTTGTCATATAGTCCATCAACTTTGCTTCTTTCAAAATTTCGGCAAAGAATGCATTTTTATCTGTTGAGAATTTTATATCAAAGAACATTGGGAACATTTCTTTCTTTTCTGCTTGCTCCCTAAGCATACCCAAGTCATTCACAGAAAACATCAAATTCGTAAATGTCGTTTTTAAATCCTCTAAAGAATCTTTTCGTATTATTTCTCCGTATTGAGTTCCGTAAAGATCGAAGTACTCGCCGATTGGACTATCCCTTAGATCGTATTTTTGTTCACCAACACGACTAAATGCTTTCTGATCTGTCTTCAGGTTATTATTCAAAGTTATGTGTTTCTTAAATATCGGTGGTGGGCTTGATGCCTCATTTTCAGATATCATAACATACATGTTGGGAAGTGTCTTTTCTGATACTATATTGCTGGAAATGGTACTTTCGTATTCATCTATATAGAAATTGTATACTGCTTTTATGTCTGCTGTTTTTGAACCGAATATTGGATTGATCTTTTCTACTTCTTTCTCTACAAAGGGAGCAACCATATCAAAAGAGTGATCGAAGAATATCTCTGTTCGTGTCGGGACATTCGCAACTGAATTTTGCAAGGCGCCTAGTGATGATGGGCGGAAATCACCTCTGTCAGCTGGTCGTGAGCCTGGTCTAGTGCTCGTTATCTTGTCTGAAACTCCAATAGATGTTCCTGCCCTGTTCGCTGGAACAACTGCAGATCCTAGCTTCTTTCCGCTATATGTCCCACCCTGCACATAAGAAGACCAAAGCTTCTTAGAATAATTCCCCTTTGGGGTTTTAAACTGTGTTTTGTTTGGTTTCATCAAAAGCCATTGCCAAGTTCTTCCAAAATCACTTTTCTGAAGACCGTGATTGTACCTTGGCTCGTCATCGTATACTTCAAGATAATTTATTTTAACTGGAACATTACCTTGGATATTGTGCTTGTTCAAGAAAGTAAAATTTCTATTTTCTGAGTCCTTTGTCCAATATGCCCCTGTTCTTCCACGAAGAGGATCTCCAACAAAGTTCTTCCCCTCTCTCGGATCAGAGTTCTCTAAATATACCTGTTCATTGGGGCCATAAAAATTTCTGTCAATTGAAACAAGCCTCTTTCCTGCTGAAACTGTCAGTGCTCCAACTTCTTCTGGGTAGTTCGACTTATTAACTTCCTCAACTTCGCCATAGTTTGATGGAACGTTCTGTATGTTGGTTATCAATTCATCTATCGCGGTGGGGTTGGCCCTTGGGGATGCAAAAGTGTCCACCAGCTTCCCACCTTCAAATATCTTTCCTTTCTTGGTAAGCGGAATAATCCCATCTCGTGAAAAAAAATCATTATTCTTCAGCTGATCACCTTCCGCACTAGAAGTCGCAGATGTGATTTGTGAAACACGAGAAGTGATATCTGCTATCTCTATCTGTGTCGCTCTTAATATTGTGTCTTTGCTAAGTTTTGCCATTTTTTCCCTATACCCCTTTAGAAGCCCAGAATTGTACCAACAGCATTGCCGACAGTGTTGCTAACAGTGCCAACGGCTTCGCCAACTTCTTCGACAGCCTCTTCCGCATCATCCTGAGCAGCATCGACTACCTCTTCAGCACACAAAGCTGGGTTGTTAACACAGTCGTCCAGTGCTTCTTGTGTTTCTGGGTCCGATAGTAACGCTGCAGCTGCGGTACCGGCACCAAGACCAAAGCCAATTCCGGCACCAAGACCAAAGCCAATTGCAGCTCCTGCAGCACCACCGACAAGCCCTCCCGCGAGGCCGGCGCCTGCTCCTGCAGCACCGCCGGCAAGCCCTCCCGCAAGGATACCGCCGGCAAGACCAAGAAGCGTTTCTCCGTTTTCGCTCTCTCCGGAAGCCCCACCATTATTTTCGTCCGTAGAGGCAGGAGTTACTTCACCACATGGATCATTGCCAGAACGGTCTGTCAGAGGAAGAGTGAAGCCGAGGGTTTGTCCACATTGAGGTAGTTCGAGCTTTTCTTTGGTTTCGTTTACCAAAGCAAGTGCTCCATCACGAACAGCGGTTGCTTCTACTATTTCGCGGTGGACCGGTGCCAAGTCTCTCCCTGATAGTCCAGCAGCCTTTAGATTCTGCTTCTGATTATTTAGATCGTTTATCTTTGATTCTGCATCCGTCAATATTTGCGATGCTTCATCAATGCTTGCTTGTAAGATTTCCCTATCAGCAGGATTAAGACAATTGATGCCAGGAATATCAACTTCGTTGTCATCTGAATTGTTTGATTGCATATCGTCAGAAGATATCTCATTAGTTTCGCAATCTAGTGCCCCCAAAGTAGCAGCTATGTTGTTCAAAAGAGGGTTAAGGGGCGGCATGCCCCTGCCAGACGGAATAGAACCACCCGATGGAGAGTCACTTGCTGGAGAAGCACCTTTGCTTGGTATACCAGGCACCCTGCGGGTGAAAGCGGCTCGAAAGTCTTCATTTATCTTGCTGATTACACTGGGCATCTCTGGGCCTTCGAGGATGGGCGCGGGTGGTGGCGGTTTCTGTTTCTCTGGCACCAAGATAAAAAACTCATTAACCATCGTGTTTTTCATGCCCTTGCTCTTCTCGATTCCGAGCTTCTTGTTTTCATAATCTTTGAATCGACAGAGGACTTCCTTTCCAATAAAGTTCTTGTATCCCTCTTCCGTCAACTGCTTCCACACCCCTTCACTTACGATTGCCTCTCCGGTTATATCTTTTCTAAACCCAGCAAGAAATTCCACTTCAGATATCATACCAAAATTAAATGTAAATTGTGCCCCTGCTTTGATTGCGCCGCCGTCAGGAGATGTCAGAGCACTGACTAGCCTTTTAGTACTCTTTTTGACCACAGAAGAGCCGGCACTAGCAAGATACAAGCTCTTTAGTTGGTTAGGTAATGCACTTATTTCTGCTGTTGTTACTTGATATCCGTTTCCGGTGTAGCCACTTCCACCATCGGAAGTAAGCCCAGATAGACTAAAGCGGCTGATTGTTGTTCTCCGCTTTGGCTTCGCGGAAGAGGCAGCATTGCTTCTTCTCAATATACCACTTTGGTTCTTTTTTTCTTCGTTTGTGGCCCCAGATATAGAAAGAGTGTTTATTAAAGTCCCAAAAAGAACATTTGCACCACCCTCGTCAACTTCCACAGGAACAGTATTGTTTTTGTTGCTAGCACACCCTTCACCTACATCAACAACTTTATCAACTATGTTTCCGGCACAAGGTGCTATGATATCTGCTAAATCTTGAGGTGTTACGAAGTTCATCCCAAGAGTTCCGTCTTCGTGAGGTTTCACTTCTATCGTTGCTGGTTCTATAACTATATTCATAGTTGTTGCCAAAAAGCCATTCATGCTATTGAATGTTGTGCTATCAGATATCTGATCTTTGTCTTCGGTTCTCTCTGCTCTCAGTGATGGCCTGCCAGTGCCTGCTGCCGAAGTAGAGGAATTTTGTTGTAGAACCTTCGCCCTAAGTTCAGTCATTTTTTTGGCTGGGGAAATATTAAAGTTGCTTATATTTTTGACATTTCTGTCTATCTTCCCTTCTTCTTTGTCGGACTCCGATGGGGGAGATTCTATGGGCTGTATTGTGGCATCTGGCATCCCCTCTGTTAATGACACAGAGTCTTGAGCAAAGTGAATAATCGCTGGAGTTAGAAATCCGTGACTCGTCTCAGATATGGAATCACCTGTTGTTATCGTCTTGTCTCCGCCTTGCATATTTATATCTGCTTGAATGTCATTAAAGTGTTTGGCAGTTTCGGCATTAACCCTTCCCGTCCATTCAGCAGCCGACAGCTTCAACAACCCATCATTCTTCCCTATCTCTTTTCCTGATACCCCGATGTAATCCCATGCTGGTTTATTATTTGATTCTGCTTCATAAGACCCATAGAGGTATTCTAATATTTTTATTTTTCTAGTTGTAGATTTGCCAGACCTCAAATTAAGGCTCTCTTGAGCCGAAGTTGTATTGTGTCGTGATCGTTTTTCAGTTGTTTCCAAGATCTCTTCTATCTTGGAAGACAAATCATCTATCAATTTTATAACAGAGCTAATACCCTTTGGGGTTGCTGTCTTCGGATTCACATACATGCCAAGACTTAACAATAGTTTTTTGCGAGGGCCTGGCGTGGCAAGAATATTAGTAAATATATTTAAAGCATTTAGATAAATCGTAACAGACTTTATCCAAGGTGCTTGGGTTCTCTTGTCAACATATTTCTTTTTCATCTTTCTTATAAATGATTGAGAGAACCTTTCCAAGAATGGATCCCAACCACCATATGTGTCCCCGTATGTGCCAGCAAACTCATCAGGGTGATCTATATGTGGATTGCTAACTTCGGCAAGATACTTTGACATAGTTGGGGTAACTGCCTCGTTGTAATAATCTACCAATTCTTTTTTTGCTATTTTCAGAGAATTCAAATGCCTCTTAAAGAAACGAACCGAACTATCATTTATTTCCAGTTCAACTCCATATTGGTAAGTACCTCTATTGAGCTGCTTTGTTCTTTTGTCCATTCCGGTAAAAAACCTGACACCGGCAGCATTGCCGGCTCTTAAGTTTGATTCCCGTATATAAGATTTTCCGTTCCCAACTTTTGCTAACTTTCCAGGAACCTTCTCACCAGTAGAAGCAACCAATTCAGGCGGATAGTTGTTCACATCAAAGTCTACTAAGGTTGTTTTAAGCCCTGAGCGGAGATCTTTTTTAAATCTATCCTTTCTCTTTATTCTCTTTCTCCACACCTTCATGCTTAATATTCTAGTATCGCGAAGCAGCTCTTGAAATGCCATTGGGCTCATATTTTTTATAAGTGAGCCATAAACAGTTTTGTGTAAAACCAGATTACGAATGTTAGTTGCGAACAAGAATCTTCCATTGCTGCTTGCGTCTCTTGTCAAAAACATATCTGAAAAATACGATTCATGCCGAACAACACCCTTGTTGTCTTTATTCCTTATTGGGGCTTTCAGCATTGGATCGCTAAATGAAGAAAAATTTATCGGAATGCTCCTTATCGCAGCAGGAACTCTAAAGTCCTGTACTACCGAGTTCACAACAGTAGCTTTGCTGATATTTCTCGAATTGGAAGCCTCTTCAAAGCCAGTTCTGAGTTGGCCTTTCAATTTATGAATTGGCCCAGACCACACTTTTCCATCGTCAGTATAGTATATTGTTGACTCAGATTTGACAGCATAGTCATCAATCACTATTTCTGAAACGAGGTTTCCGTTCATTCTGTATAAGTTTGTTGACTGAAAATCTAAACCGAAATCCCTAGCCAGCGCCTCAACATCCAACGAAGTCATGGCAAAATACGATATGTGCTCTGGGGTTATTTCTGGCAATTCAAAATTAACAGAATAATTTATTTCAAATACTTTGTCCCCGTCAGCATCAACTTTTGCTCCGTGTTGTGATAATTTTGAAGACGAACCAAGCATATCTCTCTTTAGTGACAATTTTTTATATTTCGTCTTCCTGAAAAGTATATTTCTAGCATCTCCAACATTACCAACATCTAGTGCCGCCATAAGAATTTTGTTCCGGGCATCGTTATCGTTCATTCCCGCATCAGGGTCCACCAGAGAGATCATCTCTCTACCGGCTGACAAAACGCTAGTGATTCTAGGGTCTACACTTTGGAATATTTTAAGACTTATGTATTTTGCGAAGTCTTGTTGGTCAAACCAAGTACTGATAGCATCATCATTTACCACATCCTTTAGGTATAAGTCCAGACGAATTCTCAACCCACTTGGGTTATCCGGTAGAGGGTTCTCCAAGGGAGAATCTATGTGCGGATTTTCTTCGGTTCGGGTGAGGCCAGACGACTCCAGAGTGACTCTATTTATAGAGACATACGGTAAGAGCATTCCAATTATTTCTTCTTGATTAATCGCCATTATGAAGCCTCAAAGTCTATTTCCGGGCAACAAACATCGTCACACAAATCAACATCACTTATATATATGTCTGGAGCTGGTTTAGTTGGCCTTGGACACTCAAAATCTTCCAAACTCTTAACTTCAGAAAGAGTTTTATCCCGAGTTGGGCTAGCCCGGCACAAGATATCTCTGCCTATCTCATCATCTATGTGAACATAAAAATAATAGTCAGCATATGTAGGGTCTAACACTACATTTTCTTCTTCTTCCTCGTCTAGTAATATATTGTTCACTATCTTTGGTTTCTTTTTGTCGAACACTAACGGAACTAAAACTTCGTTCGTTAAAGTGCTGCTACCCACAACAACATCTGTCTTTTCTTCCTCAACTAAAAATATCTCAACATCAAAGTTTTCGTTTGAGAATACTGAATTTTCTTCTCTTACCTGCAGCAATAAATAATCTTCCTTGACATCAATATAGGTTCCGTCTTTAAACAAATCAGATGCCAAAGTCAGATCAGATGTTTGCCCCTCTTGTCTAGAAAACTCTCTCTCTTCCCCAAACTCTTCTGGAGTTTGGGTTGTTCTCTTTGTGTAGGTTTCAAAAGTTATAGTGTCAATATTAACCTGTGGAATTCTCAATGTTTGGTGAGAACCTGTTGAGTAAGATACACTTCCGCTTATCTCGCCATATAGAATATCTAAGTTCCAAGCAGGCATCTTATTGGACATAAGGCTGCTATTTCCTATCGGAGCAGATAGGGCATAATGTTTTTCTGGTGTCTTCTGTATCTTCTCTCTTATCTTTGGTGTTAGTCCGTTCCTAACCAACTCTTGGGCTTTTCTAATATTTGTTTCCAAGCCATCATAAACATATTGTGTTTCTGTTCTGGCTTGGTTTAATATTCTACCCTGAGTTTCGTTTTGTTGCTCAGTTATGCCGGCATATGTTGAATCGTATAATATATCATCATCAAAAAAATTATAATAAACGGGTTTCAGCTTACCCTGCGACAGCAGAAATTTGCCATATTGAGTAAGCTGTATGTCTAAAACTTGTTCTTTTTTATCTAAAAATGTCATTCATTTATTATCTCTTTTTCTTTGTAGTCGCCCTATTGGGAACATTCGTCTTCAGTTTGCTCGCCCCCCCCTCTGCGTTGACTATGTTTGAGGGGTTGGCTGTGGCACCAGTGCTGGTTGCCATTGCCTGCTGTGTGTTCTCGTATCCCAGGTGGTTATTGAATTCAGTCTCTACCTCTATTTTTGCCAATTCGACCAAAGAAAAGTGATCATATGGCCAGTTATAAGTATAATCAAAATTAAAGTTTTGTTTAATTGATTTGTCTTTGAGTTCTGGCAACAAATTAAAATAATTATCTGCAGCCTTTCTCTTCACCTTGAACACCATCCATCTAAGTTCTGTCGGTAACCCCTTGTCGCCAAAGAACTCAAATTTACCAGTTTTGTGCGAAACAACTGCTTCATCTTTTTCTGCCGATATCGCGATCTTTGGCATAACCCCTTGCCAGATATCTGACAAATCTTCGTTATCTAATGTGTGCTCAAACTCCATTATATACATAACAAATGGATCAATGGCACTACTGAGTTTAACGAAGTCAAGTTGAGGTGGTAAGATGTATTTCTTCATCTTTGTTATCATGTCTGTTATTGATGTAGACTGAACAGCAATGTTGCTTCCGAAGTCGCCTTCCCTAATGGCAGGTCTTCCTTTCTCTAGATTGACTTTCTGGATATCAAAAATCTCTCTGTCAATGCCAATAACATTCTTGCAGATATATTCTCTAGTAAAAGCAAAATCTGTATTTTCCTGCGTTACTGGATAATCGACAAAGGGAATAGCAACAATAGCTTCACTAATCTGTTTAGTATCTGCTACTTCTCCAATTCTCTTTTGCTCGGCACTAAAACCAAGTGCTGATAATAAAGAGCCTCCCGGAATGGTGGTGGGCTGAATTGGGCCATTGGGATTGTGAAGCTTGGGGTGGTCTTCCACGCCTAAAAATATACCTTGCGAACCTGTTGGTTGTGTTCCGTAATTGCCCCACATTCCTCTACCGAAGCCACTCGTCTGTATCAACGAAGTATCTGTCAGTCCTCCGCTGCCAGTAGTTCTGCCCGTTAGTGCTTCTAATTCTCCCTGAAAGTCAAGAACAGGGCATTCGAATTTTGGAGAAATAGTCCACACATCATTGTCTCCGCTAAAATCTATTCCTATTTCTTTCGCTATTAAGGGTGGTTCTCCCGCTGGACCTGATGTCAAATTGAGATTACCCGCTGCATACTGGACCCCTTGTGTATCTGCTATACTTTGATCATCAGCTACTTCATACTTTCTTTCCAATATCGTCCGTCTTCCAAAGATGTTAATAGAAGAATCTAGCTTCATGGTTCCGCTATGAGCAATTGATCCAGAATAATCTCCACCAAAGCCAGCATTTATATATGTTACAGTTGAGCCAGAGAATATTTCTTCTATCGTGTGTTGTTTTGTTTCTGACGGAGTAAATGTTATTCTTGCTGTTGCCTTTCCTTCAAAATATGGAGGAGTATACGGAGCATAGGCTGGATCGTTCCATGCATATTCGTCTGTAGGGTATGGTGGTGACCCATACGAAGGATCATCGGCTTCTTTTCTCATACTTGGTGGGCCGAAATATCTACCATTCATCTTTCTGCCTTCTGAATACACATCAGTATCAAGTGGATGATTTGACGAATGGTATGCCCTTATCATATCCAAGTCTACTTTGTTCAGAGTTACATCCATATAATATGGTAGATCTTTTTGTAACACTTGCCACTCAGATTGTGTTTTGGAACTAAGAGAGAGTAGCTGTTTTCCTTTGATAAAGAAATTTACTGTTTCTGCCAAAAAGTTGTTCATTGCCATTTCGAATAATGGAAGGGATTGTTTGTGATCCCAGTCGAAATACGGAATAGAATATGTGTTATCGTTGCCGCCTGGGACATCGAGCCCTATAAAAGATATTCTCAGCCCCTCCTTCGGTGTGACACCAACAGTCAATGGGTCTGACAAGCCAGTAGGTATAACTTCGTGATTGGTATACCAAATCTTCGCTTCTCCGTTTGAGGAGCTTTGCGGTAATCCGAGCTTCAAAGAAGCCAACGTCTCAAACGGTAATCTATAGTTTGCGGCCCTACCGTATACCTCGTGGGGCCAGGGGAACGACTCCCCGTAAGTGTCTGGCGGGGTAGACGATGGAAATAGCCGATTTATAGGATTCGCCAGTGACGCAACACTATATTCGTCTTCCATTATGGAGCCGGTGAAGAGAGGCCAATCAACAGCTATCCCTGACTTTATCGTGTTATATAAAATTCCTGGACTAAAGAGTGGCTGTGTTGCCGACGCTTTTATCTGTGTCTCGGTATCCACATCTGTATAGAAATTTGTTGTGTCGTCCAACACCAGTTGCTTGCCGCCTACATATGGTATTAGAGACTGCGACAAGAGAGATGCCATTTGCAATGTTCTGTTTTGCGGATAGAACCCTGTATATGGAAGGAGCTTTTTGATTCCCTTGCATCTGAGGGTGATCCTGTCTAAAGAAGCCAATCCTTTGTGGTCTGAAGATACCCTATCATAATCTTTCGAAATATCTGAATGAAGGTATGTCTTAAAGAAATCCTCATCAAAGGGTGATGTTTCTGTTGTGGCGCTGGAAGATAGACTAGCACCCTTCAAATTGAAAATCTTGTTATTACTTATCCCCACATGCTTTCCTGTGTTCTGTCCGAAATAATACTCTATTTGATCAGATATTCTAAATTCGGGAATGACAGAATAGTCCTTTGCTGCATATCTAATATCACTTGAATACTCATCATAAGAATCAAACCATGGTTTTTTGCCAGACTCTTCTTGTATCTTATAGTTTAACCCGTGATCTAAGGTAGAATTGTATGGAGCAGATGAACCAGAAACACCAGATCCAGATTGATAGCCACCAAGAAAATAACAATAGTCAAGAGGAGCATTTCTACCGCTGTATCCGCCAACAAGCTCATCTGTCCAAGAATTATACCACCTTTCTCTTTGTATTAATCTAAAAAACCCGTTATTGTCTAAGGGGGGGTTGGTTCCACTATACATAAGGTTAAAAATAAAATTACCTTTTACTAGTTCTCCAGAATCCTGAGAGCTTAAAGTCTTCCAGGGCCATGTTTCCAAATCTGTTGTGAAGCCAAAGGAACTTAAAAGAACAGAATCAACTAAACTTTCAAATTCTATATCTGACGCAACATCAATTGGCCACACGGACCTACCACCAGCATGAACATTTAAGCTACCTGCCTTAACAGATTGTAAAGCTGTGAATATAGGTTCTATCGTTTTCTGCCCCAAAGAATCCAAAAACTCTTCTGGTGTTCTCTGCCTATCAGCAATATTGTCTCTCCAAAAGGTTCTTTGGGTTCCATACTGCTTGTCGTAACCATTAACACCATAACCAGCAACCTCGGCATATTGATCTCTTGTGCGAATTATGTTCAAATAAGTGTTCTCTTCCTTTGGATAAACTGTTTCGTTGTATTTGAAAGAAATGAAATCTTTTACTGGGTTTTCTTCTTCTGCCAGTGTGCTATTGACACTATCATACATGTCCAGAAATCTATTATATGCTTGATCACCACACTTAAGCAAAGTTAATTTCGCATTCAATGCCTTGTTCGCAAAATAAGATATGTTATTAGCATATGTGCTTTTCACTTGATAAGCAGATGTGTTAGATTTAGCACCTTTCAAAGTGAAAAGGTGTTTGACTGGTTTATACTTTGAGCTGACTAGGGGCTCTGTAAAGTTTGTTGATGTATTGCTGCCTTTTGGGTTTATTGTCAATCTTGTGTTACCCTCAACAACAGTAAATGCTTCAGCTGGATCTTCAACTGAAATGATATTTTCTTTTTTCATTTGACGAGCAACTTTGTGCTCGCCAGTTCTGATTGACTTCCAAGAAGGGTGTTGATATGGTCCGTTGCGATGAAGCATAAGTGAGTTGAAGATGGCTGTTCTGCCTATATCAGACCCGCTATTGTCAACGTCTACTCTATAATCGATTGTATGTCCTGGTCCGTGAGCATTTAGATACTGAACAATGCCTCTTTCGTTATATACAGAGGGATCGGCTTCGTTAGCATTTCCGAATATTAAAGCTTCTGGTATATAAGACCTTTTTATATTATCTTCCGAAGAACCGAAATCAGACCAGTACAACAAACCAGTGCTGGTATCTATTGTTATGCCGGATGGGTCTTGCAAATCGCCTGGCTCTTCACTGTCGAACAATGTTTCTATGTTTGTGCCATCTAGATTAGCTCGCTGGATTTTGTCTATATTAGAGTCTGTCCAATACATTTTATTGGCAGACACATCGAGGACGATGCCACGGGGAGTGTTAGCGGTTGGATTGGGAAAATTTATCAATACCTCCGCACCAGTGCCATCTAAATTTGCTCTCTGTATTGTATCAAGGTCATCGACGGCGGTGCCGTCGCCAGAGTCTGTCCAATACATTTTGTTGTTAACCGTATCTAGTGCAATACAGTTTGGGCTTTTTCCAGTTTGTAGGAGGGTGGTAACTGCGCTTCCAGACACGGTGCTCATGGTAAAGATAACATCAGCTACACTGTCAACAAAATACAATCTTGAATTTGCCACATCGATATTCATCCCAGCGGGAAGGCCCAAGCCGTCGTTGCTGTCTGCCAAGACCAGCAAGGGAGCAGTACCATCAAGGCTGCCCCTTCTCACTCTCTTTTGCAGTGTACCAAAATCGGTAAAATAAAGAAAGCCAGCATCAATGTCTAATGCAAGTCCATATGGACTTTGTATGGCAACACCATATTCGTCTATAGTTGTATTATATAAAATCTCTCTATTGCCACCATCCAAGTCTGCTCTCTCTATAGTGTGCAAACTTGAGTCAGTCCAGTACATTTTTTTGTTAACGGTGTCAAGCTCTACATCTCTAAGTGTTGTAGCGGGGGAAGAAGGGTTGTCTATCAATGTCTTTACGAAATTCTTCGGCTTTTGATTTGGTTCTGAGTCGCCGGCAACGAAAGTTGAATCAGTGTGTCCTGCCGTATTCTGAGTTAAATCTACAGGTTCATAGATATGGAAATTTATCCCAGCAAAGTCAGTCCAAACTTGATCGGTGTGGGTGCCAGGTCCGTGGAAACCTCGCCAGCGGGCGATTCTGGCATCAGAACTTCCAGATCTAGATGCCCAATAGATTCCGTCATCAGCAGCGTTATATTCAAACGAATTTATCTGTACACCATACGATAAAGGGGCAGATACATTTGGTCCATAATATAATTCGGTAAAGACATATTCCAAGTTGCTTCCATCTTTATCACAACGATACATTTCTGGAATCTCGGCACCAGTCAAAGATTGTCTTGCAGTAAAATACACCTTATTGCGGTAGTTGTCTAAAGATACAGAAATGACTTCCCTCGGTGAAGAGCCAACATCGTCAACTGACAATATTAAAGATGCCGTGATTTCTGGAAGATCAAGTCTAGATGTCTTATATATCCCCATCTCTGCAAAGCCAGAACTGTCGTGGTGCTGAGCCCAGTATATCTTTTTCTCTGCCGAATCAAAAGCCATAGAAGTTACAAAATGTCTTGATCCAGGTGGATTAGTCCAGACATCGTTTCTTGATGAATCAGATATATCAATATATCCAAATTTAATATAGTCATCAGCGGAGAGGGCGGATGCTCCATTGTTTAAATTATAATATAATCTCGCGTCGATAGAATCATATGTTAATGCCTTTATCTCAGATGTATCATAATCTCCAAAAATAGCCACAGAGGAGGAAGCAGCTGATGCAGTTCCAGCTGATGGCATTTCAAACACTTCAGCACCGGAAGGCGATGCCGCAGAGTCATATGCAATTGAGAAATAAATTTTTTCATTTGGGATATCCAATTCTAATGCCGTGATCTCAGATCCCGTCTCATATAGTACCGCATCATTCATTCCATCAAAATCTATTCTTTTTATTTTAAAATTAGTGGCGGTGGCTCTATCAATATAATATATTTTTTCTCTATATGGATCCAGTGACATATCTACTACTGTCATAGAAGAGATAGTGTTGGTAAGAAGATCTAACCCCCCGCTAGTATCCGTTGAACCTCCAGTATAAACATCTGACTTGCTCTTTCCGAATCTTCTTCCTTTTGCATAGCCACTAGGATACCCAACATCACCCTGTAACCCGAACGACACAAAATCACTGCTTGATACATATTGAATATCATCAAAGGGTCGATAAGGAACAGAACTACTATTTTGGTGTCCTGGTAATTGGTCTTCTGTTGTGATGGCAGAAGCATGAATCCAAGCATATCTTAAATCTGCTTGTGGTATTTCGTGAGTTACGTGTGCATTGTCGAATGATTTATATTCACTCACATCTGGCATATTTGCTCGTTGAATCTTGTCAGTTGTCCTGTCTGCCCAGTATATTTTCCCAGCCGAAGTGTCAAGGGCAATGCCTGTGAGTTCACTAGGAGCAGAAATGCTAACAATGCTTTCTACACTCGTTCCATCGAAATTTGCTCTTTTGATGTTGTCATATGTATTATTTGTCCAGTATATCTTTTCAGCAACCGTATCAAGAAAAAGGTAAGAAATTGTACCACTATCTGAAAGAATGTCTTCAGAGTCACTGCCATCTAGGTTTGCACGACGGATTTTTGAGCCGACTCTCTCTATCCAATACATCTTTCCCGCAGTCACGTCCAAAGCGATACCTTTTGGCTGAGAACCTACTACTGTGGGAAGGTCTTCTACACTGGAGCCGTCTAAATTCGCTCGTTGGATCTTTGGAGTGGTATAATCTGTCCAATACATTTTTCCAGCATCTGTGTCCAGAGCAATACCAAATGGAGTAGATAGCCCTGCTGTAACAAGGTCTTCTTCACCGGATCCATCTAAGTTTGCTCGTTGGATTCTTGGAGTGGTATAATCTGTCCAATACATTTTTCCAGCAGTTGTGTCTATGGCAACATCATACATGGTGGGGTTGCCAGAAGGCACAAGAACCACTTCTTGGTTAGAGCCATCTAAGTTTGCTCTCTGAATCTCATCGGTGCTATCATCTACCCAGTACATCTTCCCAGCAATCACATCAATGGCAACACCATGTGGCGACGGTGGGGTCGCAACCAAATCCTCAATTGAGTCCTGTGGTGATAAGCCTAATTGATACACTCTCAAATTTTTCGTTGCTTTTGGATTTCTATTGTCGTTGTGAAATTCAGTTGGAGTTGTATAACCTTTATAAGCAGAAGTTCGAGTCGTTGCCTTCGGTGTATGTCTTGCTAAATCACTTCTTAGTAAAGAACGAACTGAGTGGTTCCTCACTGTCATTACATTGTTGGGGGCATACTCTTCCGAGTATGTATCTAGAACTCCCCTAGAGCTTACATCAGGGCCTCCTGGGGCATTAAAACGATTGACAAATACAAATTTGTTTGAACCGGTTAGATCGAAGTCTGGTAAAGCTCTATTTGGGTCTTTTGCCCCTGTAATAAACTGTGTTGTAACATACTGAGCAAACCCTTCACCTTGACTTTCTATGAATGCCCTGTTGTTTACAAATCTTCCAGAAGTCTGAACAAACTCATAATCGTGAGTATAATTCCCGATGATTGTTGAGCCAGTGGTCTGTTGGATATTCCTTATGTTAAGGGGCCTCTTTGCGAGTTCGTCTCTAAGATAATATGCCCTTGGTCGATTTACGTCCAAAGTATCAATCCCAGATATCTCAAGAGCCCCAAGGCTCATTGATAAATGAAACAACTCTGGACGGGTTTCAGGAGTATCGCCACCATCGTTTAAGGCAACATGTCTATGTTGATTGCCACCAACATACTTTTCTGTAAATGGGCCTTGAGCAGGGGCATCACGAGAATCACCGTATTCATCTGAGTGTAGATTAGTAATATCAACACCAGGCATAAAGCTGGAGGATATCTCCGAGCCGTAACCTGTGTTAACCGAAGAACTGTATATGCTAAACGGTGTTTTCTTTGTGGTGTTTGCCATCTATGCTACAACCTTTTTGTTTATTTAAAAGGCCATTTTATACCAGTAGCTCTTTCAAATTTATTAACCGCCTGATCAAGTCTATATCTGCTCTTATATGTTCGTGGATTATCCAAACCATGCTTGAGATATGTATCCATATATTTCTTTTCTCTTCCAATGGTTTTGGCAAAAGAATCTATCTGAGTTCTTGTCCCTTTGACAGCGACAGGTATCGTAGAGCCCCCAAACATCTTCTTTAATATCATCTGTATTCCAGAGCCAAACATAGTCAGCCAACTTTCATCTAGCTTGCCTTTAGAGGCGGCATTCAGATCAATTGTGACTTCTTGTAGTTTGTCTTCTTTTATTTCCGTATTTTCCATGCAAAACACTCCTTAAGGTTCACCTTTACCTTCTAATTAGTCAACTGAAAACAAAATAAAAGAGCCAATATTGGCTCTTTTATAATGCATAGTTCCTATTTTTTACTTTTTGCCTTTGGACGCTTTTTCCATAGATTCGGCTTCTTTTTCAAGTTGCTCGCTTAATCTTTCCAAAAACCACCTTCTGATAAGCACTGGAAGGTTGTAAGCCTCAATGAAGCTCCACCCACCATGATATTTCATTAGAAAAAATTCTTCATATACATTTTTTATGTATTCATCACTTAGGCCAAAAAAAGTCCGTTGTAAAAGGAACCTCCATGTCCTGTTCGTAATCGCAAGTGCCACAGACGAACTCCTGTGTTAAATCAATGTTTGGTGTTATCTTTTGATATGCTTCTCTCAGCTGTCTAGAATCAAGAGCCGGAAGATTATCAACAAGAGAGTTGATGGTCGCTGCATCTGTATGCCCCCCAACAGACACCAATATCATCTTGGTTTGTTCTGTTGAGTTGTTTTCTGGTAGCTTGTGTTTCTTTCTCTTCTCGGCTGTCTTCATTAGGGCTTTTTCATCTTTCCCAATAAGCAACCTCAATTCCACTTCCACATCTGTTTTTATCAACCTTGTTATGAAAGTGTTGTCTGGTGTTTTCGTCACTCCCATGCCGACATCTTCTAAATTTTCTTCTCCCCCTTGGACGGAGCCGTCGCTTAGATCAAAAGAGTGTTTACAGGATGTCCCGCAAGCAGGACAAGTTACACTGGTTTCATATTCTGCTCCATACCCAGATACACGAGCAGCAACTATTAGAGCATTTTTGTCTCCAACGAGAAGATCGTCTATAAGGACAGATTTATCAACAACCAAATTCTGAAGCATTCTGTCAATCGCTATGCCCTTCTTTAAAAGAGTTTTTGATGTTAGAATGTCTTCTTCCTTCGCTGTCATAAAACGAATCTCAACACTGTCTTTGCCGTGAAGTGGGTGACCACTTGGATAATATTTACCCTTTGATGGCAAATCAACAAATTCTGTTGGTGTTGAAAATTGTAATGGAGTGTTCGGAACAGATGCTTCACTTGAAGCAGGTTGAGTGATTGGCGGGTTAGTACCAGTGTCTTTAACCCCCAATCGCTCTTCATTGTTTCTTACGGTCATAAATACCTCGTATATTTATTTTGTCTTATCTTATGATTCCAGAGCCGGATCGGTTACCGCGTCGCGGCTGGTGGGCTTAAATCTGGCATTACTGGGGCTCGGTGCCTGTGTACCATGTTCTGCATTCGTGTCTGCTGCTGTTGTGATGGAAGTGATGTCTTTGTTTGACGTTTCTAATTCTGCCCAGTCATATCGAATTTCAAGGTCAATATTCGTCAGATCATCTGAATCATAGTCCAACTCGCCAAACTTAACGGAAGTGATCCAAGCATTTTTCAATGTCCAGGTTTCCAAAGCTGGCTGGATATTGCCACCGTTTGGTGATCTGGATCCAAGTTGACGAATTTTAATCTCCCCTAACATCCTAGTGGCAGCTGCTTTTGACATAGTAGTGGTATCTGCATAATCTCCTGGGATAACATACCCAGCCGATTCTAACAACGCTGCCAGATTATTAGCAGCATCTGGCGAAACAGGGTCTACCAATGTGACGGTAACTTTGTCCCACTCAACTTTGCCAGGATAATAAAAAGTGTGATTAATGTATTTATGGGCTGCCTCACTTATTGTCATAGATGGCTTGGAACACTTTTTAGCATACCAAGTAGCTCCATTAGGCATGTTAGGGAAAGTAACCAAGAACCTATATGCTCTTTTCGGATCTTCTCCGGGGGTTGTCCAAAAGTTAGTTACATCATTTGCCATTTTTTATTATCCTCCAAATTTACTAATAAATAGTAATGTCTTTTTTTTAATCGTCGAAAGAAGCACCGGTTCTCGTGACTATGAAATCCAAAGCAATGAACTCAATTGCACGGGCTGGCTTCAGGAAAATCTTGGCATACAAGATGTTTCTATCAATCAAATCAGGTGTCGTTGTGGTTTCATCAAGAAGGACTTTATAGTCAGTCAACCCTAGTCCGGATTTAACAGAATCTAAATATGGATTAACCTGGCTCGTGAACCTATCCCAAGTCACTTGGACATTCTGGTCAAACAAAATTCTAGAAGCGATATTGGAAATACCCTTCTTCAAGAAAATCAACAATCTTCTAACATTAATTCTGTCAAGAGCAGAAGGAGTAGACTGAAGAGTTTTTTGTCCGAAAATCACAATACCCTCTGACGGGAATGAGGCAATCGGATTAATATTGTGTTCATACAACTTGTCTCGCTTCTTGGCAGTAAGTCTATCTTTAACATCTGTCACCGCGATACCAGCGGAGCCTTCGGACAATCCGCCTCGGTTAAATCCAGCAGGAGCGAACCAAACCGCAGTACTCTCTTGTGAACTAGCCATGGTGCCCAGGGCAACAACACTAGGTGGCACATTGAGAGGAAAATTAGTTGTTCTATCTCTGATCTGTACCCAAGGATAGTAAGCACAGCCATAGCTAGTGTTTAATCCTCTATCCCGTATGTTTGATACAACTTCGTCAACACCAGTTCGTGATCTTACTGCTTCCGTAGTTGCTGCTTCCGATGCCGGAGTGTAGCCACCTTCCGGGTCAATAATCGCAAGAGCATCTGCCCTGGATTCGCAAGTGTTCATAAGGTGGTCTGTTAGACCCGTATTAGTGACACCAGGCACAGTAGCTATATTCATCTCAATCACTTCCGGATCCGAGACAGAATCAATCGCTCTCTTGATTGAGTAGTAAGCATAGCTTGTCTTCTCTGTTTTGCTCTTCGTTCCAGAGTTTCTGAACGGCTCTTGTTCTGTTAGGTCTAGCCCGTCAGAACCACCGAACAGTGGAATAGTAAACTGTGTGACGCCGGCATCAAGGGTGCTCTCATAGTTCAGAGAACCACTAGCACTGATGGAAGTTCCTGAGAGCCTGGAGTTTGCTTGATAATAAGCATCGTCTATGTCGCCTGAAGAACCAGTTGTGGCAATGACATCATCAAGAGTAAACACCCATTGATAGACAGTGCTTCCATCGTCAGCATGATTATCTACTGTTTTTGGTTTTACTTTGACATAATCTCTGTACCCCTCATCAAAAGAATAGCTACCAGATTTAGTTACATCAATGCCATAGAAAGCATCCTTAAAATCAGGAACCCCAGTTTCTGATGCCGTGGCAACAAGTGGGATTTCCGGAAAAAGGAAAGAGCCAGAGAAACTAATATCTATGTCAAACCCACTTCCTGTCGCAGTCGTCGGAAAGTCAGGAGAGCTTCCTGAACCTTGTAGAAAGCTAGTTCCGCTCTCAACACTAGAACCAGAAGCGACCGGTACAGTATTCAACTTGAGAGGCCCAAAGGCACCGAAGGGGAGAGTCCTAGGATCAACTCCACCTACTTCAATATCTGGATTCATCTCTACCCTAATATATCTTGAGCTGTTGGGATAAGTTCCAAGAGTGGTATATCTTCTTTCAGAGTCACTCCATTCCAAAGACTTGTCACCAATCTTATTGGCAACATAGTTATTTGCAGCGGGATTAAGGCCACATTCAGTATATTGTTCTAGTATGACGGGAGATGCATCTTTATCATCTTCCAATTGCCTGACTAAGACAGTAAAGCTTCCATACTCGTTAACCAATGGGTTGTTTGAGGTTTTTATATCTGTAATGGAAACCTTAATGTTGTTCTGTTCCCATTCGCCAGCCCCTTCGCCAAGAGCATGGAACTTGAACAACTTCGTCATATCAGAAGGATCAAAAGAAGCAGTAACCGTATTGAGATCTTGAGAGATTACCCAACCGGAAGCAGCTGCCTGAGCAGGCTGTCTCTGATCGGCATAGGCAGTTGATGAGCCTTGTTGAAGCGGCACTAAGCAACCATATGCTTCGCCAGCATCTAGATTAGCATTGATCTTGTTCTTGATGAAATTGTCAAAAGTTTCCCCAAGCCAATAGTTCGTGAGTCCGTCTGATGGTGTTATGTCCGAGTTTGTAAGAGTAGGGTTCGTGTTGAACACTCTTCGGATATACTTGTGAGAGTTTTCATTAAAGTTAAAAGTCGTTCTCTTTTCTATGTCAGTACCATCAGCTTTAAAGATAGTTGCTTCAAGCTCAAAGTCACTACCTATCGTCCGGACAAAGGTTCCGCAACCATCTTGGCCGGCAGACGAAGAGACAATTCTTCCGGCAGGGGTTTTACCAACCAATCTCATCTTGCCTTCGCCAACATAAAAGACGGCTGCCAGAGGACAATCAACTGCGGTGTCTGCTGCAAAAGTACCAGAGGGGATTAAGAACAAACCATAAGCACCACCATTGGTGCTAGGCGAGTCTGATTCAAAGGCCAAGTTTTTAGTTTTCCATCCAGCCTCACCTTCGTTCGCAAAGGCATCGGGGGATTCAGCGCCGAGCAAACGAACGAAAGTCAGGGGTGCAGAGTTCTTCAAATATGCTTGTGCAGCATAAGCACCATATGTAGGAGCAGTGTTGTTTCCGTTTCTCCAGACATCGTTGCTACCAACTCCCCTTTGTGGGTTTCCGAATATGTTCACAAAATCCAAGTAAGAGTTCAGCTTAACTGGTGTCAAGCCGGGGCCTCTTTCGGATCTGCCAATGACTACTGGGCCGATTGCTCCGGGTATTTTTGGTAATTGCGATCTGTCAATTTCATCGATGAAGATACCAGGTGAAACAAATCTGAATTTCTGTGTTTGATCTATTGCCATTATTGCTTGCCCTCGTTTTTTGTGATATGGTGTATGCAATTACTTCAAAATCGCACTATTTTCTCTAATAAGTAGTAGTCCAAGAGCCCAAAAGAAGTTTCTTTATCAGCAGCCCTTTATTTTATCCCAAGGGGATTCGTCACCAACCATCACACTTTCTTTCGGAAATTTAACTTCAACGGCATTTTCGCGAACAATGATTGCGGGCCTGTTTTCATTGTTACCTTCTCCAATTACATACCCCAAGACTTTAACTGTTATGATTGTCTGGTATCTTCGCTCTTCGTCGCCCATATCGGCAACGTTGCTCTCTTGCGAGAAATCTGGCTGGACGAAACCTTCGTACTTATAGCCGTTGTTGTTTATCTCAATTCTGTTTATGCCTCCTGGTTTGGACATAAATGCTTGTGTGATTTCGTTCATCTGCTGCTGATACTCCGTCCTCACATTAATAGCATAATCCATTTCAATATAAACAGGCATTGGGATAGATGCCGTCTGATATACTATTTTTTTGTTTGGGTCTTTCATCGCAAAGTTTAGTTGTCCAGTCTTTCTTTTCGATGCAGCATTAGCAAAATTAGATGTCTTATCTTGGTTTATAATCTTTGTTATTTCTATAGAGCCGCCGCGAGCATCATTAGCGGGGGGTATGTTGCCCCAGTAAATGCCCTTCTTCCCTGGGTCTTTTGTTATTCCGGTTCTTTCTATTGTTATAATCGGCAAGATAAGAGCACCGTCTTTATCTCTTAGCCCCTTGTCTCTTTTTGTCTGAAATGCTCTTTCTGCCGACACCCACAATGTAGGAACTTTTTTCCAGCTCCTGTTCGTGGTGGAGAAAAGGTTCATTTCATCATTGAGCCAATTATATATCGCAACATCAACATTCTCTATATCTGCTGGCGGTATCTGTATTTCTTGTATGTTTCTTTGATCTTCAGACACATCTTATTCCTCTATTACAACTGTGAACCCTAGCTTCACTTTGTTTTTTCCGTGATGAGAATCACGAGAATCATTACAATCTTGCTCTACCAAGCTTCCTGTTGTAATTAGTAGCGAGTTTCCAGAACCAAACGAAGTTGTCTTTCTTATTATAGAAATCGCACCACCTTTAGCCTCTAGGTCTAAAACAAACTTTGATGTGTCTACCGCAAAATCGTATGGAGTTGTGAATCTGCGATTAAGAACCTGCAAAGTTGTATCAAGTATCGCTTGCCTGTCTGGGTTCAAACTTCCAGATCTTTCTGCTCTTTCTCTCCACCAAAAGCAATTTTCACTCTCTACCTCGTTTATATCAACAAGTGTTCCCGGTGGAGCATGACCGTGTTGCCAATCATATTTTAATTCGTTAATACCGTGAGTGCCGCCTTCTGGGGGTGTACTCTTGAGTTCTAGTGTTGGGAATTTAGTCCAATATTTGTTTCTTTCTAAAATGTGGCTTTCAACCATATTTCTCATATTGTCTGCGAAGTTTGCTGATGCCGGGATCAGTTCGTTTATCATCTCTGTCATAGAGGAATCAAACCATTTATAAAAATCAGTAAACCTTTCAAAGTCGGGAACATTCCCAACTTTCTCAAAGAACAAGTTCCGCAATTTTTCTAAATGTTTGTACTTCTGTCTGTACCTTTCAACTGGTTTTCCAACAAGTAAATTGAAATCTTTTATGGTAGCAAAGTATTTTATTATTTCATCGGAGATAACTTGATACATGCTCTTCTCAACAGCGAAGAAAAACGATATTGGTCTCTTCGTGTCTTTGGTGAAAAGCTCATCGTCTTCCTGATTCAGCACCTGAACCATATCAGAGCTGTTTATTGTCTCTGGCATTTGTTTGCGAGCAGCATAAACATATTCTACATCAACGGCCTGAGTATCAAAAGGCGGGTACAGAGCACCTACTCCCGGATGTTGTCTGTTGACTATCCCGTCTACCCACCCATATCTGTTTTCTTGTGATATATTTCCGGAAGAAGCATCTTCTACTGTAAATTGAGCGTCATCCAATAATATCATCGGATTCGTTCCAGCATCTGAAGATGTCACATTATCAAATGTCCAATGCAATGCTAGAGTTGCTATCTCTGGAACTCGCACATCATCATACCCTACATTCCAATATGGGCTCTCTGAGCCGAAGCTCGATGCATCTTTTGCATGATTCTTTATCGTGTCATCAGAAAGATAATTTAACCAATATCTAGTAGAGGATATCTTGAAATCAGATTTTTCTTCTGTGTTTTCTGCTGGTATTAAATCCTGAACAGAGCCAGTAAAGTTCTCTCTATGTGCCCCCACATATATTCTCTTGTTTGCGGATAAGTGATTTTCTGCCAATGTTTTGCTGACACTAGCACTCAGAGAAAACTCATTCCTTATCACATCCAAAGTAGCATTAACACCAACAAAGTCTACTAGGTATTCGTCAGTTGCCGAGAATGCCCCAGTAACACCAGATGGAGATGGATATTCTGCCCCTCTTACCCTTACAGCAAAATTCCATTTCTCGTTGTTGTAAACTTCTTTGTAAACACTACTTGTCAGCTCAACACCCATATAAGAAGATGTTAATTTAAAATATACATCATCAGACTCTTCTTCTGTTCTTACAGCATAAACAGAAAAGTGTCCCCTGTCGGTAGTTGCCCAGGCTGTGTCGTCTGAACTCGTATAGAGTGGCTCATGCATGCCAAAAATAGATCCACTAACAAAGTCCGTAGCAAAATAGAAAGGGTCTCCTTTCTTAAACTTTTTGGGAAAGATAACTTCAGCTTCCGTTGTCGTTCCCATGTGCCTAGTGTCTATAGAGCCAGATATATAGGAAAAGCTATTTGGATTGTTGCTAGCGGTTTGCTGAAAGACAGTGGAGTCAAACCTATCTACATTGTTGAAATCAGCATATTTCTTTTTATAACTTGTATATCTAACATTGTCCCTAAGTTCGTATGTTATGCCATCCGAATAGGCGTTGATCCTAACCAGCTCATCATCAACACCAAAACATCTTATAAGGTTTGTAAAGGATTTTTCCGTTCCCTTTGATTTGTAAAGATGTGTTAAATTGTTGTAGATATTCTGATATATTAAGTTCTTTATATCACTTAATCTATCTTCGTAGTCTCTGGTTTCGTCTCTTGCTGAGAGGGCTTCTATTACAGAAGAGTCTGAAAATAGCTCTGGGGCTATAAATCCCATGTTGTCCAAACTTCTTCCAACAAACGGATATGGTTTGTTTTCTGCTGCAAAATAATTTAAGTCTTTTATTCTCGGCAATGCTTCTATTTGTAGATATAGATTATCAAAATAGCCAGCGATTATCTGAACAAGATTCAGCAAGACACGACCACCTACTTCTTCGTCTTCCGAGGTCAACCAAGATGGCAACGAATTATATATAGAAGCATTGTTTGTCGTGTCGTATACAGAACCAGCTACTGTCTTGCTGTTCGTATATGACACTACTTCTGGATTAAAAGAATAAATCACAGGGTCTTTGTATTCGCTTGTGGCAGCATTCGACTCCACCATGGCAGAGCCAGTAGTTCTTGCACCGACAGAATAGCCAACCCAATTTCCGTTTGATAGCCTACCAGAATAATCCAGGACAACAGCATCTGTCTGGTTCGTGTTGGATGTATCTATTACACCTTCATTAAACTTGTAATAAACCCCCAAAGAGGTATTAGCATCATCGGTGTTTGTTCCGCCGCCAGCATCCCTAAACCAATATCTGCCTATGTCTTTGTCTGTTCTTTTCTTTTTCCAATATCGAACTTCATCTACCGAACCAGATAACTTACCCCATCCTATATCTCCGTGTGTCCCAGAAACAGATGTCCCAAGAGCACCAACATAGCCAAACATAGATCCAGTAACCAACCCGATAGAAGAGCCTGTTACTGACGAGTCGTTCGTTACCCCATCAACACTTAGCCTGAGAGACAGTTCGCTTCCAGAGTTAGCTGCTGATACAGCATAGTGGTGCCAGGAAGACCCAGTTACTGTTAAATTCTGCCCCAAAGATGTTTCAAATATGCCGGAAGTTCCAGACATCAATTCTACATAAATCTGGTTTTCCTCTCCGGAGGTTCCAGGATGTACTTCAACCCTAAATCTACCATAATCAGAACTCCCAAAAGAAGCACTGTTCCATACATCAAAAATTACTTGTTTATCTGATTCTTGTGCCAGAGAAGAACTTCGCTTAAGCCAAAATTCTAAAGTAAGCCCATCTGCTCCGTTGATTACGAGGTTTGCTTCCCTATCTTCGTCAGGGTCATATACGTTTGCCTTACCATCGTAATCTGGAAATATTTTTGTTAGTTTTGTCCTTTCCGGATCCTCGTTTGGGCCACCTTTGAAGAAAATATATTCTTTGGCAGCAGCTACTTCTCCATATCCATCAGAAGTTGAACCAGTAGATCCATAACTATCCCCGATATTTATATAGCCATTGAATCTTGGGTATTCGTTTTCAAAAATGTAGTTCTCGATATAAGAAGCACTATTGAGCCAATTCTGCTTTTCATATAAAGAGCCGTCATAAGGAAATGTATTATATATTCCCCTAATGGCATCTGTGTAATACTTCTCTGCTGATCCAAATTTAGCAAAATTCTCGGGTCTTGAGAAGTCTACTATTGGTACAAACCTGTTATCTTCTTTTGCCTTGGAACTAACAAAGTTGTTAGATTCAACTTCCTTAGACAAGTCGTCGTAACTTGTCGCAGTTAGGATCTTATTTGATTTCTCGCCAAAAAGCTTTTTTATCGACATTCCACGTTAGACCTATTGTTTTACTTTAAATTTAAAAGTTTCTGGTTGCTCTTCGTACTTCCCAGAACGGAAATATGCCAGTTTGATAGCATACATATACCCAGGTTCGAGAATAGACATATCAAAGTCGAAGTAATTCCCTTCTAGATCATATGATAGTCTGGTGTGATTTAAACTTCCTGTGCCATAACCAGTAACCTCAAACCCATCTATAATTCTATAAATCTTATAATATGCATCTTCTATTATTTCACTTTCGATGTTGGTTGTTGATACAGTATAAATTGTTGGATTCCAATCTTTAAATCTTGCGAAAGTCCTGAATCTGACATTTTCACCTTTCCGGTAAGATCTCTGAAGGTTTGTTATCGAAGATACATATCCAGCAGTGTCTACCTGGTTTGAGGCATCATGAGCCAGTACACTTATTCTACTCCCGGTTGTGTATTCTACCCTACCAGGGTCTGGCAAGTCGTTATGCCACACATCATAGACATAAGGGAATTCTACGAACACACCAACCGATGCTGTGTATATCCCAGTATCGTAAAACCCTCCCTCAACCGACTGATTCCCATTTGATAAAGTGAGGGGATTGCCGACCGGCAAATAAGACCCAGAGTAAAGACTAACATGTATAGAACCCGTTCCAACTCCGGGGATGTTTTTTAAATGACCTCTAACTCTGTTGTATATGAACAAAGTGTTCTCGTTGTCTTCTGCTTCCAAAAGCGAACTACTGACGATAAAGCTGTTTCTTCTGTCTTTTATGGTAGAGTCATACCTTGCCTCAATATACGGACGTTTGAAGAAGAACTCGCTCCCTCTAGCAAAAAACCTCTTTGTGTAAAAAGACCTAGCAGCACCTTCATCGCTCGAAGTGAGGTGGACCCCAACACCATAATTTGATTTAGTTCCGTCAATCCACTCCTCAACAAGCTGTGTTATGTCAACTTCTAGGTCTTCTGTGCCGTAGCCAAAGAAAGATTCATATACAGGGGAAGTATGGTAATCTCCGCCTTCGGTGGCCCAAGCACTTCCAGTACCATTAAGACAAGATGCGGATATCCAGTTAGCGGTGCCCAAATCTTTATAAGACTCCATATCCAAACCATAACCTTCATCCCAAGATTTCGAAACGGCTAGAACATTTAATGTAAAGTCTTCTGGGGTGGCTTCACTGTGTTTTGCGTTTGATAATTTTATAAAGAAGTTGACACTACCACTAGCAGGTATAGATCCAGCTGCTCTGTCACTTATTATTTCACTGATCGGGAACTTCGTTAATATCCTTGATTTCTCGTAAGAAGACGAAGATGCTTGAGCATAAATGGAGAACGTCTCTAGGATGTCAGATTCCCCCATGTTCGCATCTGTTGCCCGTGTCCTTAGATTCGGTTTGTAGGCATTGGTTATGGTTGTATCAGCATCTGCTGTATATCTCTTTATAGCCATTATTCAATAGATCCTTTAATGTCTGAGTTTGGAAATTTAAGTTCAAAAACAACATTTCCTGGGCACTTTATATATCTTCCGTCAGCTGATGTGTTGTCTTTTACATTAAATTTTACATCCGAATAGAAGCTTCCATTCTTTGTGGTTACCTTTACATCAGATACATCTATAATACCATCAACTTCTTTCAATAGATCGTATATATCCGTTACAAAGAATGGCTCACCAAGATCTCTCCCTCTCAATAGCCCTCTTCTCAGATTTATCAATGCACTGTCAAGTAGATCAAAACGGTTCGTCTCTAAATCACCAACAGCAACAAATTCCACAGCAAGATTCACTATCTTGCCATCTATTATATCAATGGTGTCATTTATCATCCTATTTTCATTGAGCCACATTTTTAAATTCTCTTTTACAACACTGTTTGGCATCGTTAAACTTCCGTCAAGATTCTCCGCCACAACATAAAGATTTAAATTCCTCTTCAGCGAATCAGGATCTCTCATAATATTAACCCTTTTAACACTTCCAAACTTTGGTGGCATTGAATATATCAAACTTTGATAATCTTGTTTTGTCACCGCCCGGTTCTGAGTGGCGAATGAATCGTTTATCCTTATTTTAAGTTCGTCAACTGATGGGAATGTTGTATCTCCAATGACGGGCTCCTCGTTTGTTGACTCCAGAGAATTCCTAACAAATTTTGTTAAGACAGGACTCAAATCAACTTCATTGTCAAACTCAAACAATGAGGAATCAACATTTGTAATGCTATCAGCACCAGCATTAACATTGAGTCTGTCGTTCGTCCTACAAACAACCCTAAGTGTCGTGTTGACAGGAGAAACACCCATCTTGTCCGTTTTTACAAGGTTTGTTGGATCAAAAGAAGTATCTGAAATATAGTCTTTACCGAAAATCTCCAAAGTTACATTACTTGGATCCGCAACATTTGCAGTCGTCGTTGTGGAGTTTTGATCTCCCGTACCGAATTGTAAAGCAATACCACCTCCAGCAGCAGGAACAACCACAAATCTCCTAGGCACCGTAAATGGCTTAAGAAGTGCTGAGGCTTGATCATTCGTTGTTAATGTGCGGTTTGTAACCGGCCTGTAAACAACATCCTGTGACAAATAACTTACTTCAAAGTATTCGTGCCCTTCGGTGTCAAATACAGATATCACCTCAGTAACATTGGATAAATTAACTCTCGTATTCAAAAATCTTTTAAACTCACCAACTGGTATAAGAACTTGTTCAAATTTTCCTGAAACTATCTTCCCATACGCTCTTATAGCATATGCTGTCGGAACACCAGTGTCGTCATCTGCCCTACCAACAACTATTTCATTGCTTGGGTCTGAAAAGAACACATCGTCATCTAACAAAAAGCTATTTCCATCCGTAGAGGATAACAGAGAGCCTCTCTTGAGTATTGGAATATATCTGGCATCTGGGCCTGTTCCCGTTTCATTGGCAGGCACAAGAACAAAGAAAGTACAGACACCGTGAGATGAAGGGTTTTCTTTGAACCGATAGCCAAGCTGTTGTCCAAGTTTTATAACATTTTGAAATTCTGTTGCTGTGCTCAAAAAAGATTCATTAGCTTGGTAATCCAGATAGAAAGACATCACATCCCCAACATAAGAAACGGTGTCAAGCATCAAAGATCCGAAGCCTGCTTCGTTAAAGTCCTTAAAGGTATCTGGATAATACCTTTTAGCATGCTGAATCAAATCTTCTCGTATGCTGGCATAATCTCTGCTAGTATATTTTATTGGTACATTCTTTTTTATTGCCATCTGTTGTAGATTCCTCTTTTATTTCAAACTAACATCAACTTGATCTTGTGTTTCAATCGCCGGGATGGAATATACAACACGCAGTGTGACAGAATTCTCACTGATGGAAGATTCATCTCTCAAATCCTCTATCAAAACATCAACCAAATTTATAAATGGCATATATGTTGATACCTGCTGTCCAATGTTGGATGTAATGTCTGCATATACTGATTCCGATTTTTGCTCAAATAGATAGTTTCTCAGGCCAACCCCAAAGTTAGGATCCATCATCCTTTCGCCGGGCGCTGTCAACAACAACATCTTCAAGTTCTGCTTTACTAGAGCGGGTATATCGTTTACCAGAGTGTAACCGTATGGGCCACCAAGTGATAAAGGTGTTAATGGAGCTAATCCCGGCATTGTTCGTATTCTCCTACACTATAAATATCAAGCGACATTCTTTTTGTTAGGTTTCAGAACAGTTTTTAGCTGTACCTGGTGAAAGATTGCCATTGTCATCTTCTCCCGGAGAACACTCTACTTCACTAGCAGAAGATGGGTTGAAATCTATCTCTGGGGGAATTATCTTGTATTTTGCTTCTTCCTTCGCTTTTGGTAGATTATAAAGGGCGGCCTCGTTAAGCAAAAATGCCATTCCAATCCAAAGAATCTGACCTGGGCCTAGGTAAAGATTATATGGTCTAAAGATTGGTACAACCCAAGTCAAGAAGTTCAACGGAATGTCTACTTTGTGGCCTGGGAAAACTGGTGCTGAAGGGCCTGGATCAAGAAGATCCAAAAGATATTCTATTATGTCCCTGTTTAGTGTCACCGAAGGATTGCCGGCAACGTTCAAGGGCTGCTCGATGAGGGTTACAACAGTGTCGATGGCTGACTGACTTATTCCAAGAGATGCAAAAACAGGCCCCAAGGATTCCAAGAGGGAGACCACAGAGATCTCTGTTCCATCCAATTCCTCTATTATTGTATCTCTTGCTGTGTTTTTTATTTCTGGTATTTCTCCGGGGATACCCACGTTAGATACGATGCTCGAAAAAAAAGAGTTTGCATTTTCAGCAGTCACTATCTTATTAGTTACAGCAAACGGAAGACCTGGCCCTAAATAACCGCTTTCCAGTTGTTGGAGTGCCAAGGCTGGGTTTTTAGAGATTGGTATATCAGGCTGGAGGGTGATCGCAAGGGCGGCAGCAAGGCCACCCAATGGATCTGTTGTCGCAACGAACAACAATGTTAGTTGCTTCATTACTTCAACGGAGGCTTCAGTGGCTAGTTTTACAATATCTGTTTTTCCTAAAGCTTCTGGGCCATCATCTTGGTCCGGAATTGCGGCGATGCGGAGATCGCTTGGCTTTGGTTCTATTACACCCAGGAGTTTTCCTTCAAAATCTTCTATTTGTGGCTCGTCTGCGATGGCAGCCTCTAGTGTTTTATATTTGCCTGGGGTGGTTGGTGCAGTCGGAACAAAGTCACAGCCTCCACCCTCTATTGGGTTTCCGTCTCCGTCCAGTTTTGGTGCCCTGTTCCAGCCTGGCTTAAGTTGTAACCTAGGTATCAAGTACCCAGCTTTCCCGGCAGCTTGAACCTTTGATGTGATAAAGACATTCGGATCTATCATTTCGGCAACACCTTTCATTATCCATATCGGGGTGTTTAATATTATTTTTAAGACTTTAAGGCCCATTCCTGGGCTTTCTTGCCCTGCAGATCTCTGAGCATTCTGTAACTCTGTTGATGTGTCTGTCTCAAATCTTTGATCTGGTTTTTTAAGTGCGTTCGTTGATTCAAGAACATCCAGAAGCAAACTTTTCAATCTACCCTTTGTCTCAACAAATAACTTGTCCATTTCCATGCTGTTTAGCACCATGGTGGTGTATATTGTAAGAAGTGCTGCACTCTCCTTGGCTGACAAGCAGTAATCAAATATTAATTTAAAATATTGGTCTTCCACCATCAGACTTAACAAGATGTCTTCGTATTTCGAATTATATAGAGAGGACACCCTTCCTAGAGAATCTTCTATTTTCTCAAACTCTTGTATTGGTATTTCCACAGTAGTTATGGGTATTGGTGTTATGATGTTTCCATTTTCTAATTTTTCATGGTATGTCTTAAAAGTATCTGCCTTGTCCAGATCGACTTTGCTAGAAAAATCAGGAACATTGTCTGGTTCAATATATGGTATGTATGTCAACCTCATTCCGTATTTCCACAAACCATTAAAGTTGTCTTTTATATTCATCTCAGAATTTTCTTCTGATTGTTGCTGAATAAATCTATCCCACTCCGCCAATGAGTTGATCTTGTCGTTAACTTCAACAATACCAACACCCTCAACTGAGGATGGATCTTTTGCCGATCTGATATATTTCTCCAATATGAATTTGCCGCCTTCTGGAATGCCTTCTGCGAATATACCGTCAAATCTATCAGGAGTTTCTTCATCCTTTATTTCAACTATTGGTGTTTCTTTTAAGAGTTCTCTTTTGAAATTCACCGGCTGCCTTCCACCAAGTATAAAAGAAAATTTCTTAAGAACTGATCTCATCTGTTCTTTTGACAATTCTTTAAGTGCCGCTGTTGCAAGGTCTTCCAAGTCCACTAGTGACAAAGAAGAAAGATATCTCTCTTCTTTCATTTCAAGTGTTTCACCACTAACTTTCTTTTTTATTTCCCCTTTGTTCACTTTTCTCTCAAAGGGTATCAAATCGCCCTTAAGATTAACATCGCCCTTTTTTATTCTCCTGTTGTATGTCAGTATTGACTCTTTCAAGAATATCCTATAATAGTTGTCATTCTTTTCTTGAGATTTTATACTAATTTTCATTCTCTCAATCGTAAAGTCCATCAAAAGATCGTCTTCAACAAAAAGATTTTCAGAATACCTAAACTCGTCATAAACAAACAATGCACGAAGAACTTGGTCTACCATAAAGAGCCTAATCGTTCCCATAACGGCACCAATGATAGCAGCACTAACTACTGGTCCTCTTTGTTCAGTTGTGCCGTCTCCAACTGGCCTCCTGTCTTCGCAACTAGATCTGGAAAATTCTTCCTTCATCGTAAATTTTAAATCATCAAGAGCCATTAAGTTCGGATTTTGACCACAAGCCTTTTGGGCAGGAGAGGCAGAGGCAGCAAAATCTACTATGCTAACAATAGCATTCTTTTGCGAGGGGCTGCTCTCAGACGGTGCTGGCATGCTTGTTGTTGAATTTATAGAGGCCGGTGTTTCCAGGAGACGGTTGCCTATCACCTTCGCGGCTTTGACCTCGACACTTCCAGAAACCAAGTCTTTGTGTTTGCCTTGGAAGAAATCATTATATTCCTCTCCAGGATCGCCTTGATTCGCAAAACCACCTTTTAACCTATTTATTATAAGACCAGCGAAAGTTTCAGCTCTAGAATTTGAACCGTTGAATTCGTTATCTAAAATATTTTGTATTTGTTTGTCTTTTTCGTATGTTTTCCTCAACGTAAAAAGAGTAGAAGAATCCCTGCCAGGTATAGGTCGAAACATTTTAGACGAACCATTTGTTACTATATCAAGTTCAGTCTCACCATTATTATCTGGAATGTACTTCATAACGAAAGTGTTTAAGTTCACTTCCCGTGTAGATTCAGGATCGTTAGAATCGGAATTGGGAAAAAAACCACTCAAACCCAGGTTGATATCACCGCTTCCTAGTAAGCTACTGAAATTGGTGCTCCCGCCCATGCTGCCGGCTAAGAATATTGCTTCTCCATTATTATCAGGAATTTTAAATTTGGCTAAACCTTCTTTCAAAGATTCTCCGATTACACTTGTGGGCTCTTTCACTGTTGGCCACCCTGAATCTGGGCCGAAGTTACTTCGTGGGCCGGTGCCTGACCACCCTTCCATCGAAGCCTCAGTATATGGGCCGAGCGGATCATCGGGTGTGCCATTGGCCGGTACAAAGCCCTCGTTTATCATTTTTGCCCAGCGGGGGTTCATCATATCGCCACGTTCTTCATCGCCAAATACTTCGTCAGCTCCGCCGCCGCCAAGCTGAATCAGTAGCTGTCCGATATCCTCAAAACTAGTAAGGGAGGGCGGGGATCCGCCAGTGGGTGTGGTGGTGGGACTGGAGCCAAGAGTGGGGGGAACCTCAATTGTCTCCATCTTTTGTTCTGTTATCGCTTCTGTATATACATCAACCTCTTCATTAAATGATATCTGGACAGGCTGTAAGTAAGTGTCGATTGTGAGGTCCAGCATATTATCAACCAATGGAGGCATCTCCCTAGTGGATGGGTCTAGGCCACAAGCAAGAGGTGCCAATGCTTCTTCTAGAGATATTGTTGGATCTTGTAAGTTCGCTATGGTGTCTGCTATTTCGTTATATCTGTCTCTCTTTTTGTCTCTAATGTCGTCTAACTTCTTTTTTATTTCTTCCGGTGGAAGGCCACCATCTTCAAGAATTTTTTCTCGTAAGTTCTCTGCCGGATCGTCGCCAGGGGCACAAGGGATTTTAACTTCTTTTATTGTTGCCCCAGCTGACGCAAGCAATATATCATCTTGCAGTTTGTCAAGGCCAGTTATTTTCCCAAGAGTATCAAACATCTGACAAATCTTCATTGGGCTCTTCATAAACTTCAGCCCAGGATGTTTGATATTCGCAAAGTTCTGGACTTCTTTACAGAGTGCTTCATCTGCTTCTCCGGATAACAATCTCAACACCTCTCTAGGTGCAAAGAGAACAGTAACATCGTCCAACAGCTTAGAAAAATCTTTGATTCCTGCTCTTGCGCTTTTCGTCCCAGATCTCTGTGCCAATTGGTTATAAACACCCTCTTTCATGGCAACTGCTTGGGCGAGTTGCATTTCTTTTTTTGATGGTAGTGCTAGTTCTATTTCTGGCTCTGGAACGTCTGGGCAGCCGGGCCTAGCGCCAGGTGCCTGACCACCAGGTACTGGAACCGTAGAAGCAACTCCTGCTGGGGTTGCTGGTACAGACTCAACAATTAAAGTATCATCAGTTTGTCTTTCAAACACGAATCGCTTTCCATCAGAAGACAAAGTGTATTTCCCAAATTGATCAACCGCAGATTCATATACTTCTTTCCCTTCTCCGTCAAACTTTATTAGCTCTCTAGTGTCCAAAGATATTTCAGCAGATTGGTCTACAGCGTCATCCAGCAGTTCAGATGCTGTTTTGGCTTTTTGGGTTTTACGAGGAAAAACAGTCTGTAGTGGCCTAGCGGTGAAGTCCTGCTTGGCCTCTAGTGCTCCGCCAAGAGCATTGAATTCTGAAGATTGTTCTAGTTTTATAAGCCTAGCAAACATGGGCTCTGCTCTTGTTTCAAATTCTTCCCACCTATTTCCAAGGCTAGTAGCGATGGAACTTTCCCCTGGTTGAAAATCTTCGCCCTTAATAAATAGGTTTGCTACATCTCCAGCCACACCAGCATCAGTACCTATTTCCCCGTCAATGACACCAGATACCAAAGCATCCAAATTGTCACAAGATGCCAGGTCTTCTAATATGCCCAAAATCATCTGTATGATGGCTTCGTTTAAAAACTCCAAAACTGCCTGGTCAATAGATATTCGAAGAGAGCCGAACAAGTCCATTATGTCAAATCTCGGAAGAGAAAACGGAGGCAAGTCAAAGCCACCACCGCCGCCAAGTGCCCAGTTACCAACATCACAAAGAACTTCTAGATCCACAAATTTTTCTATGGTATCAAGAACAAGATCTATGTTTCCGTCTGGATCTTCTATTTTGCAAAGTTCTTTATTTATCTTCTCAACGAGCCTTGGTTGGTTGGGAAAAGCAGCACTTAAGCGATTCGGTAAGTTGGCAAACCTGACTCCCCTAAGTATGTCGCGGCAACTCAGTGCCGGAAGTAAACATTCTGCTGCTGATTTTAGCAAGCACCCGAGAGACACACGATCCAAAACCTCTGTAAACCCGTCTCTAAAGCTATTCAAGCTATTTTTTAGTTCTTCCTTTGCCTCGTTTGACAACAGTTTGTGTGAACTGTTTGTAAACTCAAATCCTTTTTCTCGGGCTGAGCTTATTGCCAATTTGAAACCAGCACCATACTTGTCACGATCACGGGCTCTTTCTGCTTCTGTTCGTACATTCTTTAATTTCTTCTCTAGCGATTTTAGGAAAGCAGCAGCATCGCCAGATGTCATCTTCTTGGATTTAGCCGGTTCGATATCTACGGTTGGATAAATATATTTTTTAGTAAAACCTTCCCATGTCAAATCTTCTATGGTGGCAGTAGAAGTAACAAAGTCTGCTGCGGCATCTCCAAGCTTTTCAGCATTTGATAAGCCTGGGCCAGATGCTATATCGCTAAAAGCATTTCTTCCCCCGCACTGTAAAGAAAGTGGCCCGCTCTGGGGCAACAAGCCTGAAAAGGTTATTTGCTCTGCTATTTCGTCCAAGTTGGCAACCAAGTTCATTATGGTAGGATCATTAACAATACCACCGTTAAAATTCAACATGTCTTCGCCAGTCAATACATATGCATTGGACGACTGTAAGAAACTCTCTACTTCTCTGTCTCCCGTGTCATACATCCTTACTGAAAATATAATATAATCGTTACTGTGTATTATTTGTGCTCTGTTGTAACTTGGTTTGCCGTTAGATGTTTTGAATTCATTCCCAAACAAGTCTTTCCCTTCATCTCTGTTCCTCTTTACCGATGCTACCCCTCTTCTGAGAGATCGATCAAACCCAGACTGGAATTGTTTAATCTCCGAAGCGAGACGAAGAAAATCTAAACCTGTTGCACTTTTTCCAGATTCCTTAAAGTCTTTATCGTATTTTGTTAAAAGTTGTGATACTAAATCTAAATTTTCTTTTAACTTAAAAAGGTTTATAACGAAGCTTCTTTTTTCGCCTTGGCTTTCCTCTATCTCTCGCCCATAGCTATCTAATCTCTGTTTTTCGCCTTGGTGAAAGGTATCGTCACGAAGGGGCGATTCTTCGTCTTCTATAATAATATCTTCTTCGTCTTCTCCTTGGTGAAAAGTATCATCGTGAAGAGGTGATTCTTCGTCATCGTCGCCTGGTGGCAATTCTATGTTGTCGTTTTCTTCTACCATTTATTGATTTTGCCTAATTGACATTATTGTATTTGCTCAGTATGTATTTATCAGTACCTGGTGGTAATTGATTTTCTCGATTTGAAATTAGTTGCGGATTATCTCTCAAATATTGAGGATAAAAATTTGCTATATTTGACTTCATAAATTGAAGAGAGCTGATGCCGTCTTGCATTTGTGTTGTCATCGCAGTTGCGCCGGCTCCGATTGATGTTCCGCTAGTTGATGTTGGTGTGCTCCAGAAATATGTCACGTCATGATAGTGACTGCTAACTTTAGAGTTAAATTCCATTTGTGATTTGAGAATAGATGTCATTATTGACAAAGTCTCATCAATCAAATCAACCATATAGTGTAGAGCAAAAACCAGATTATCTCCTTTCACCATTGGCTGTAATTCAGTATCATCATTATTCGCTATAATATCTACCCCTAGCTGCAAGTCTGTAACCCCGCCTTGGGAATTTTCAAAGTCAGTTCCGGTGACCAGTTTTATTCCTTCTCTCGCCACAACTCTAACCTCGTCTGCTTTGATACCTATGCCAGAGCGAGCAAAAGAAGCCCCAACTCTCCCAGTAGCCAAACCAAAGTTTTCATCTATATCTGTCTTTTGGCTGATGTGTATTCTGGCAGCATCCTGAAAGAAGTCAGGAGCGACCCAAACACCACATTGTGGTCTTGGCCCCATTCTTCCGACTACGATGTCAATCGAGCCAGCACCATGGTCACTTAGACCACCGTAGCCGCTGAATTCTTTGCCTGGACGATCTCTGCCCAAGACAATCCAGGAATTGTTTGCCCCAACGACCACTTTTTCACTTGGAAGTTTTTGGAACGATATAGCACCACCAGCTTCTAATAAGTGATCTCCCCCAACCCCTAAACTATCTGCCCTTATCGCATCGGGAACCCCATCATTCCTATCTTGCGAAATCGAAAAATCACCGAGACCTTCTTTACCTTTGTTTGGTTTTATTCCAGACATATTAACTCCTTATATACACTCAATAGTTCCGTCTTGCAGTTGAATTGGATTTTGGCCTTCTTCGCATGGGCTCTCAACTGATTGTTCGTTGTCCATCGGTGGCAAGTCAACATCACCGTCAATAGGTGTCTGACCAATATCATCAGAAACACTATTTGGTTCAGTGAACGACTCCGCTATTGGTGGAGCTTTGTTGATATCAAATGACCAATGCCACGGCTCGCTTTTTACCTCACCCCAACTAAATCCATATTTAGGTCCATTTTTAATCATCCAGTTAAATATTCTTGTCCCCTTGTATAGTTTCTTGGGGCGGCCTCGTTTATCATAATATTTTAAGTCGTATGCTCTACCGCTCTGGTGGTTTGATCTGCCAGGATAAGCAGCCGGTGGTGGTCTCTTTTCCACCTCTCTTGGCGGCTTCCCTTCTTCTTCTACTGTTTTCCACCCCCAACTCTTTCCTGAATAATATTTATTGTCGCCTTTCCAGAGAAATTTTTTCGTCTTGTCTTTATTCCTCCTCTTCCACTGCTCAACTTGCCTAAGATATCTGTTAAATAACCTCTCTTGTTCTGCCATTGTCCTAAAGCCACTATTCACTCTCAGTGTCACCCCAAATTCTTCGTTGAGAGCTTTAGAAAATAGTTTTAAATAGGGGTACGCTGCGGCAACAACATCCTTCTGGTCTCCTTGTCCGTCTTTCCTGGCACGAGAATAAGTTCCCCGACCTAGATTTGTCCACTTTGTCAGCTCAACCTCCCCAAGCTCCCTGTATCCTGGAAGCTTGTTTCTCCTGAATGGCCACCGTCGCCCTCTGGGTCCGAATTGGTTATTGTTGTACATAATTGGACCCATTGGGGAGCCTTCACCTTTACCTTCATAAGCCATCTGTTTATTACTAATCGGCGGATTGATGCCAGGGACAGGAGGGAGAAGATCAAGTTGTTCCTGAAGCGGAGTTGGTGTCTGCCCAGTCATCCCAACTGGTCCAAGGCCGGCAATACCATCGCCAGTAGCAGCTGCGGCATTTAATTTGTTTCCCTTATCGAAAGCTTTCGAGCCCGTTTTGTCGTCAGCACCAACAGCCCCACCATCAACTGGTGTGTGGAAAACAACATCTGTATAAGTTCCGGCAGAATCGAAATCATCTAAATTTGTAACCTCGACCCACACGATGTCTCCAACTGCTGGCTCTCTCGTCTCTGTATTCGCTGCCTCAAATGTCCTATGAACATTTATTGTTTCAGTACCGCCGCCTTTCCCATAGAACAAAGGATCTGGCAAAAAACCATCCATCTCTGGTATTCGTGCTTTTATCCTAGTCAGCGGAAGTGTAGTGTTTCCCATATTCAATTGCATTTCTGTACTTTGTGCTGTCAGTGCTGGCGGCTCTACTCTCAAAACAATTGCCTTCCATTTTCCATAAAAACTAGCTGGATCTATAAAGCTTGGATTAGCTCTCTCTTCGGCTATGCCTGCTAGTAATTGCAGCCCACTATTGTTCCCCGGATCCAAAGTTTTACCATCCCGAATTGCCTTTTCGGCATTCAGCTCACCGGAAGCATAATACTTTCTTTGGGCGCTGGGGCCTTGTATAACATCTTTGCCAAGGCTTTTCTCCAAAGACTTTTCGGTATTAGACATTATTTGTTTTCCTCTTTATCTTTATTTTTCTCACTCTCGATAAAATCAAACAAGTCATCTTTATCCTCTTCGGACAAACCTTCACTGCCCCTATTGGCTTTTTCCATTAGGCCGACAATCTTAACTAATTGTTCGTTGGATCTTTGTAGGGTTTCCATATATTTGGCGGCAACGACACCGACATCTTTGTGCCGCTCTTCGCTACCGCCAATATACTTAGCCACATCTTCAAGTAATTGAGTGGCTAATTTTCTATCATTTCTTATGTTGCCTACGGCTTCAACAAGATAGTCTTCTAGTTCTTTCATACCTGTAATTAGATTTCTAAAAGATTTTGTTATCTTATGTTTGAACCCACTTTTTCTTAAAAAGATGGTATTTCTTTCTTATTCTGTTCAAATTACTAACAACTTGCTTAGTATTTAGACCGGTTATTTCTCTTATATAAAGATATATGGCCTTCTTGTTAAAAATGTCTATAGCCTCTGGGTCTGCCAACAGTATCTTTATTGCTTCTAATACTTTCCTTTCGTTGTCTTTTAGATCTTGGGCATCCCACTTACCCATCTCTTGCCACATATCCTGCCAGAATTCGTGCTTCTCTCTCTTTTCTTCGTAATCATTTTCCACAGACATATGAAAGAATTCCGAATCCTTTGACATGTCATCATAATAAACTTCCCTTTTCATTTGTAGGGAGTTCTTCTTTACCTTGTGTATAAACCAATTTTTAGTAATGACACTGAAATATGAAAATGCTTTCGAGCCCTTGGCAGGGTCAAACTTTCCAAGTACGGTGGTTAAGAATACCTTGCACTCAGATCTCAGATCGTCAATATTTGGCAACGATGTGAACTTGTAAGTGAACACTATCTTGTCAACCATTTCGTTGAATGTTGGACCAATGTACTTGGTATAAAGCTCTTGCCTTCTTAAAAGTTCTGTTTCCTTCCTAGCATATTCGACTATAGCATCCTCATGAAGCTGCGTGAAATACAGCTTCCCCTTTGGCTTCCTTTTTCTCACTGGTGTCAATTTTCTCTTCGGCTGGGTCGCTCCCATATATATCTCCCTGTGTAATGTCTATTGGGAGAGAAAGGATGCCATCATTATCGTCAATATATTCTTCTTGGATATCCGTCAAAGCATGAATATCTTCAAACTCATTGATTATCTTTTTGAATCCTTTTGAATGCTCTATCAGTGATTTTAGTGTTTCGTCACCATAAAACATCTCTAGTTCATGAATATTGGTCAAATGTTCTGAGAACCCGGTCATAGCTTCATGCAGATAACCTATGTTGTCAGAAACAAACAATAATTTTTTAAGTGCTTTCCATGTATACCAAAAAAGAAATATGTTCAATACTCCGGACATACTCAAAGCTACTATAAAATAATAATTTATCATTCGTGTTTCCTTTCTCTTAGTCTTTGTTTCTCTGTTCTGATCTCTTCTCTAACTTCTTCGATGTATTCTTTTACCTTTTCACCAGGCTTGATGTTCTCCCTGTTCTCAGATATTATTGATTCGGAAAAGAAAGTCGATGGCACTCTCGTCAACGAGCCCTCGGCTTCACATTCCGAACAATCTGTATATCTTTCCTTCATGGGGTGAGTGACATCCATTATGCACTCGCACTTATCACACCTGTATGAATACCTAGGCATGTTCTACTCCTGTTGTAACTGCTCTAAATCTGCCTGAACAACTGGTGGGTTGTCAACAACCAGCTCTTCGCTTCCTTGAACTTTTTTTGCTTCCAAGTTCATCTCCTTTAAAATGGGAACAATGTCTGTTTGTTCCATAAGACACTTTTGAAGTGCCATCATAACTGCGCCGACTGCTTGATCTGATAATTTCATTTTAATTGTTCTCCTTCAAATAGTTTATCACTTTGTCGTGAATTTTTTCATCTACATTCTCTTTCCACTCGTCTGTTCCGTTCGCTATAGATTCTCTAATACTTGTTGCTGAAACAAAACCTACGTTGGGGGGTGGCTTATGTTCGTTTGTTTCGTAACCAACTCCACGGCCCCAGTTCACACTTTCAATGTCAGGTATCACCATAACTTCAACATCTTTCTCGCTATACACATCCTCAACCATCTCTACTGTTTGTGCGGTGGTGAAGGGGTTCTTTTCATCTGGTGGAATATCTCTGACACAAATTAGAACCGGGATTTCTTTATCTAATTTTTGGCTGATTAGCCATTTGTGGCCGTTGTGCATGGGCTGCCAGCGGCCAATAAACATTGCTCTCTTCATTATTCGCTCTCCAATTTATCTATAAGCTTTAAGGTATCTGGCCATGCATTCGGGTCGCCTTTTTCAAAGCGAATCGCATGATCATCAATATAATATCGTGCGGGATGTTTCGTGTTTGTGACATCATCAAAAAAATGGTCCATTTTCTCTTTTTTTAGCCATTGCTTGATCACATCAACTGGGCGACTCGATACAATTATCAGACGATATCCTTTTTTTATTAAATCTTGAATTGATTCCCTTGCTCCTGCCATGGGCGGGTCATAAGCATTTTCAAGACCCTGGAACCCTTTCGAATATTTATGTATGACACCATCAAAATCAATCGCTATTGTTTTTTCCTTAAACTCTGTCTTTACCTCTTTCATATGCTCTCCAAGATAAATTTCTCTAACCTGGCGGCGGATTGTTCTATTGTTTCCTTTTCGGTATTGATTGTAAGGTCGCATACGAGAGGAGAATCAAAAGGGTCGGAGATTCCTGTAAAATTATTTATTTTTTCTGGGTCTCCGTCTGGCAGGAGGGCCTTCCTGTATAGTCCTTTTGTGTCCCTTTTCTTCAATTCTTCCAAACCACAATTAATAAAAACGGTCCTGCTTTTCCCGGATAGCTCTCTCAACTCTTTCCTAATTTCCTCGTATGGGTTGATTGCGGACATGATAGTAATCACATCGTTCCTTGCGAGGACTTTCCCCACGAAGCCAAGCCTACGAATATTGGTGTTCCTGTCTTCCTTTGAAAAACCAAGGTCACTACACAGCCCTTCGCGGTATTCATCCCCGTCAATGACCTCTACTCGAAACCCTTTCCCAATAAGCCCTTTCTGTACTTTTTTGGCAATTGTGGATTTGCCAGCTCCACTAAGACCTGTCATTTGGACAAATAAGCCACTAGTGCGGCCCCAAGCCACATAATTCCAGATGCGTTCGTGCAGAAAGAACACCCCCACTTGAAATATGTGATAGACTATAGTGATTATAGATGTCTGAATGGGGTCTCTTGTCGCAAGATAGGAGACAGTTCCCAGAACAACAGTTGCGATTGCCCTCCACGACAATGATTTTACAACACTCCTTATTCCGCTATCAATCATCTCTTTTTCTCCTTTTGTTATTGGATGCAATTGCCGCTTCCAACACTTTCATCTCTACACCTATTTTGCGGGCGAAGTCTGCTAATCCATTGGCGTCTTTTGGTAAACATGCACCGCCAAAACCAAACATGCCATCTGGACCCGGAACCTGTGTGTGTTGCTTCGCGAGCCATGGGTGTTCTCCTTCTGAAGTAAGAACTTTGCGAAAATTGTTATAATCTATATTTTGACTTTCGCACAATTCATAAATTTCATTAAAAAAACTTACCTTTGTGGCATAATATGAATTTCTAACAGTTTTAACCATTTCGGCCATTTCTGCATCTATTGCATAATATTTCGTCTCATGATGATTTAACTGATAAAACTTTTTATATAAATCAATAAGTTTTTTTGATAAATCTTTTCTACTGCCCCCAACAATAATCTCAGAAGGACTAAGAAAATCTTTCATCGCAGTTTTTTGTGTTAAAAATTCTGGATTGTGTAAAATCCTGTCTGTTCCGAAATGGCCACACAGGCGCCTCACCGTACCTACCGAAATAGTGGATTTAATTATCAAGATAGACTCTTTTGCTCCCTTTTCTCTCCACCTAGCAACAGTCTGTTCTAGTGCTGACAAATCATAATTGCCGGCGGCGCTGAGCGGTGTGGGCACACAAACAAACACATAGTTTTGTTGAAAAGCTTTTAAGCTTTTATCATATGGCGGCACGTATGGATCGTAAATTTCTACAGGATATTTTTCTTTCAATTGAGAAACCGCTTTTCCTACAAAACCATAACCAATTATTCCAATTGTCTTTTTCATAAAAATTCCTTAACTAGTTTGCAAATATCAGCAACATCTGTCTCTCTTAGGTCTGGAAAAACTGGCAAATAACATACCTTTCTGGACATTTTATACGCATTTAGGTGTTTGTAATTGTAATTGAATGTTGGTTGCATAGACATTGGCTTAAAGCTGTGCCTTGCAGCAATATTGCGGTTATTCAAAAATTTCACCAAATCGTCTTTTCTCTCGTCAGGTATTTTGATATCATATACCCAAACAACTTTCCTAGTATCAGGCATTTTTATATAATCTGGTATAAAATTATTATACCACCTTTCTATCTTTTTTCTCTTTTTGTTGTTCTTCTCTACATTTTTAAGTGATTCTAGTGCTTTTGTTGCCTGCCCGTCTGTCATTCTGTAGTTGAAACCAATTTTACCATGAAGATAATCGTGATTCTCACCAAAAGACATGCTTTTTAAATCTGCACATCTTTTTAACAATTCTTTGTCGTCTGTTGTGATCGCACCCCCCTCTTCTGCACAAACAATCTTATTTCTGTAAAAAGAAAAACAACCTATATCATAAGAACCGACCATTTTATTTGGTATTGTTGCGGAGCCTTCGTCGCCACCATAAAAAGCTCCTTGAGATTCACAAGCATCTTCGATAACTCTTAAGCCGTATTTGTTTGCTATATTCATTATAGAACTCATGTCACATACACGGCCGTATATGTGGGTAACCATAATAGCTTTTGTGTGCGATGTAATTTTATTGACAATCTTGCTAGCATCAATAAGAAGCTCTTCATCACAATCTACAAAAACGGGCTTTAGTCCAGCATATACAACTGACCAAGCAGACGCTATCATGGTAAACTCAGGAACTATAATTTCATCACCCGGCTCTAAATTCAAGCCTTCGAGTGCAAGATGCAGGGCGCCAGTTCCTGTATTCGTGGTCACGCACCCAGAAGTTCCTACAAATTTACAATATTCTTCTTCAAGTTTAATATATTCAGGCTTCATTAGAAATCCCAGTTATTACCATTTTCACAAAAATAAGAAATAGTTTTCTGCAAAGCATCCCTTAAATTAACTTCGGGGCGTGCTTCAATAACAGAATAAAGCTTAGTGTTGTCAGATTGAAGATGCCAAATTTCCCACGGTCTTTTACGTGAATCGTCTGTTTCAATAATTATTTCTTTGTGGCCCATTAAATCGCCAATCAGGTAAGCAAGATCGTATATTTGAATTCCGTTTTCACTACCCATGTTGTAGACTTCTCCAAGTTCTCCCTTTTCAAGCAATTCCACTGCCATTCTTACGGCGTCTCCAGCATATTGAAAATCTCTAAACGAATTATTTCCCAAACGGACCATATTTGATTTTGCTAGTTGTTGAATTATTTCAGGTATAACATATTCGTGTGTTTCTCTCTCTCCGACGCAGTTAAACTGGCGCATTGCTATAGCAGGAACACCTGCTTCTCTCCGGCGCACCTGCACCAATCCATCAGCAGCCATTTTCGAAACACCATAAGTTGAGTGTGGTATTACAAGATCTTTTTCTGTGATTTTTCCTTTCATGTCTCCATAAATTTCCGCAGAAGAAACCTGTAGCAAGCCCCTAATTCCTGCTTTCTGGCTGGCATTTAAAACTCTCAAGACTGCCGTTGCATTAATATCAAAAAAATGCATTGGGCGCTCAAAACATTCTGGAATGTAAGGTTCCGCAGCATAATTAAAAACCCACTCTATTTCCTCTTTTTCTAGAATCTTTGCTAAATCATTTTCATCATCCCTAATATCAAACCACTTGAATTTAGCATCTTTATTGACATATTTTGTTAGGCCCGTAATTAAATTGTCAAGCACCAATACTTCACACTTTTTATCTTGAATTAGGTGATCAACCAAATGTGAGCCAAGAAAACCTGCTCCACCAATTACACAAACTTTAGAATTTTCTATTTTCTCATTTCTACTCATTTTATACTCCTCAAACTTTCAATGTAGATTGGCTGAAGGTTGCCCCAAGAATTATCTTCAGCCCATGATTTCCCCTTTAAAGAAAATTTTTGTATGTCCTTATTATACCATTTATCAATTTTTTTTGCTATTTCTCTTGGTTCAAATTTTGACATTTTGAAATTAACATTAACAATTCTAGTCTCTTTCTCTGAATGTACTGGAAACAAAGGCTCATTAGGTAACCAAACATTATTTGGCCGGCGATCCCCCGCCATTACCATCATACCACTGGCATAAGCTTCTTGCAGTGGCAAAGAAAGGCCATTGAATTTTTCTGGGAAAACAAAAGCGTCCCCTTCTTTCCATAATTCTTCGAATGGTACAGTTTCTGTTACTATTTCTATACGGGAATCATCGGACGAAAGGCCATCTTTTTGAGTTCTGAGGATAAGCTTAATTGGGGAATTAACATATTTCATCGCTTCTAAAAGTTCCTTTGTTCCATTTCTGCCATATGTTCCTCCATTGCCTGCATTGTGAACAAAGACTTCAGCTTTTTTTCTTAGCCGCCATTTAACATCAACAGGTACATTTATTTGAACTACTTTGGAATCAGGATACAGGTTTCTATAATAATCTTCGTCCAAAACTGAAGGGCAAATGTACAAGTCGGCATAAACAGGATAGGGAGTGCATTCATACATTGGCATTAGTGCAACCTTGACACCCATCTGTTTTGCCAGGGTGATCAGTTCATCAACAAAAGGTATTTCGAACAACAAAAGAACATCAATTTTAGAAAGAAAGTCAACGACAGCTGGGTGTTCTGATTTTGAAAACTTTTTTTCAAAATCATTCAAAGGATTGCCAATTAGCGGGGAATTTGCAAACCATTGGGGATGATTTTCCATCCTGCCAGAACGTTTAATTAGAACCTCGTCTAAAATACCGTTTTCATAAAATGATTTAGCTAAAATTCCCAACCCCTGAAATGTTGATAACACAACAGAACCAACTCTCACTTTAAAAACTCCTTTTTAACCCAGACGGAATCCACCTGAATTCCTATGATGTCATGTTCCCACACATTCATAAACTCGTTCTCTATCATAAAATCGACAATAGAACCATAAGTTTTTTGCCCTTTCCACACTTCGCTGTATTCTGCTTCGATTTGAACTGATTTCAAATCATCGATACACTCTCCAAAACTTTCTAAAACTTCGTATGAGGCTCCTTCTACATCTAATTTGAATGCATCCACGGTATCGATGTCGAGTTCTTTCATCAGGGTATCCATTCTGACTGTTTTTATCTCTTTCCGAGTAAAGTCTTTTGTATAAATCTCCCTATCCATCAGAGAAGAACGGCCATCATCTAAATTATCTGCTTCATGAAAAACCATTGTGCCATCTTTATTAAAGATAGCCAAGTTTAAAACTGTAAACTGCGGATATTTTCCAACTATGTCTGAAAAAAACTTAGAGTGTGGCTCTACGACGAACACCCCTTCGTTCGGTATAGATAAATTTTGTGCTAGCCACAGAGCATCGTCACCAGTTTTAGAGCCGGCCTCAAAAAGAACCCTAGGTTCAATGTTGGTCTTTTCTTTTAAAACTTTAACATAATTTGAAAGTTCTATTCTAGTCAATTGCCTCTCCTGTACTTAAATTCAGCAGGGTTTCCGCTCACAACTGCATTTTCGGGGATGTTTTTGGTAACTATGGATCCTGCACCTATCACTGCCCCTTTGCCGATTTTTACTGGAAGAATGACTGCTCCCGAACCTATCTTTACTTCATCTTCTATTATTGTTTTTCTCATTTTATTGTTGTCAATAAATTTATCATTTACAAACATAACACCATGAGCAACAAACACACCATTTCCAATTGTAACTCCCTCACATATGAAAGTGTGGCTACTAATTCTTGTGTTTTCTCCAATGTTGACTCCTTTTTGTATTTCTACGAATGGGCCAATAAAAGATCCTTCTCCTATTTTACACCCGTATATGTTAACGGGTTCCATAATTTTTACTCTTTTCCCTATCTCACAATCAGCAATTGTGAGATAATCTTCTACATTGCTTTTTTTCACAACTTGGCTAACCTCTCTTCCATTTTATCTATCATAGACTCTATGGTATATTGCTCAACAAATTTTTCACATTCGTCACGATTCAAAATAGGAGTGTTTTCCCAAAGTTCTTTTATTTTTTTTTCAAACGATCCATAATCATCGTGCTTAAAATATTCCGCCCTGTCACCGAAATAATCTCTAGCGCCCATGTATGGGGAATCGCTTACAAGTACAGGCTTTCCGTATTTATGGCCTTCAACCAATGTTAAGCCGCCTGTTGAAGCTTCATAGTACTCACAGACCATAAAACTACAATTTAAAATTGTTTTCTGAAATTTAGATTCTGTCAAGCGGTGAGCGCTCTGCACTAAAGGTATGTTTAATTTTGTGCATGCCTTGTTTAACCAGCCTAAATTTCTATCGGGAATGGACCGAAGTGGATTATAAATAAATCTCTCGTCTTTCACTTCTCCCTCGTAATCAAACAACCTAGCGAACGTTTTTATAATTATAGATTTATCTTCACCAATTTTAAACCAATCCCAATTTCTTCTTACAACTGACTCTGACGGACACCACACTTCGTGACTCTTCTTTAAAAGCTCTCCGTAATTCTCCCAATCATAACCTCTAGGATGTTTCCAAACCCATTCATAAACATCCCAATTATAATTGATCATGGGCACATCTGGAAAGATATTATGAGCATGCCGAATTTTGTTAATTACAGAAATGCTGGCACCAATAATGACATCTGGTTTTATAGATTTAGAATCATTTTCTATAACAGTGTGCCCACGTCTTTGTAATTCAGGAACCCAAGGATCTATGTTTACTGATTTTGGTTTAACAATAAGTATTTTCACCCCAGCACCTCATAATTGTCCTTAAGATGATTACCTTTTCCATCCGAATACTCTAAAAAGATTGTCTTCTTGGAAACGCGCCTAATTTCTTGTTCCATCTTTAGCCACTGATCGTCTCCAAGTTCGCGAACAATCATGGCTTTAATCGAGATACCAAAACACCAATCAAATTGGTTATCTTTGAAAGCAAGTTTTTTTAAATCTGCAACAACAAAATTATAATCAGGAAATTGCTTGGAAGATAAATCTATAAAGTCTGGGGAGAAATCTACACCAGTATAGTTTTCACAAGCAAAATACTTTGCCATTCTGCCATATCCACATGCAGCATCAAGGACTCTATCTGTAGGTTTTATAAATTGCCTGATCTGCTTCACATGATGCTTCTCTATAACACTCCACAATCCGCTATCACATCGGTAAACACTGTGGTGCTTATTATCACCGGAGGAATCAATTCTTGATTTCCAAAATTCAAGCTTATCAATTGGTCTATTCATTTTTGAAGTATCTCCATTACTTGCTCCACCCTGTTCATTAAAGTGTGCGTTGTTTTTACATATCCTAAACCACAGTGACGGATTTTTTCACGCTCTTTTTCAGAATTCAAGTAATAATTTATCTTTTCAGAAAGCTCTTTCATATTTCCGTGTTCAAACATAACAAGGTGTTTACCATCTTCAAATTCATCTTCAATACCAGGAATTTTGGGATGTACAAGAAAGCCGCCCCGGCCCAAGGTCTCATAAACCCTATTAGACCAATATTTGTCTGAAAATACGCAGTCACCAATTACAATTTTTGATTCAGATATTAATCTTGTAAGCGCCTCGTCTCTTATTTCGTGAGGCCCAGTTCTTCCAGCCCAATAAAATTTTTCTCCATATTCTTTCTCTAAAAAAGATAATAGTTCGGCACGACTATTTCCGTGTTCTGGCCCCAAGGTGCCGACAAACAATAAATCATGATTCTTTTCTACATTTTTTATTTCACAAGATTCGTCATAAATCGCTTGTCTTATTAAAAAATGATTAACCTTATTTTTTTCAAACTTATCTTGATTTCCGCCATCAGGTGAAAAAACAAAATCAGCTTGGAACATCGGACTCTTGTTTATTATTTCTTTTTCTCTTTTTAGGCCAAAATAAAGATCCGGCATCCAAGAAACGGTCACAATTCCATTGTTTCTGCACTTGTCAATAACCTCCTGAGCATTGGGGACGCGAAGTTTTGTAAAAATCAAAACATCAGGATTATAATCAATAAGAGTGTCTATGTTGTTTAGCAGCACTTTATTGAAAGTATTTTCATCAAATCTCCTAACTTCAAATCCGCTTTTTTCTAAAGAAAGCGCCTTTCCTTGTTCGTCATAAATTTTACGAAATTTCCCTATAAAAGCAACTTTCTTAATCTGTTGTATAGGCTCCTCACCTTCTACTAGTTTCTCAAACAACTCTAGAGCATCACCTACTCGTCTTCTCATTTCGGCAATCAACTCTAGGCCCGAAAGACTATAGCAATCTTCGCTGGCAAAACCAATTAGCCCTTTTGTGGTCACCAGTTTGCACTTTAGCATTTTTGCTTCAGCAGTAAGTCTAGAAAATGTTTCCAAAACCTGTGGCATAAAAACTAACTTTTCACAATCTCGCAATTGATCTAAGAATACAACTTCGTCAGAACTTCCAATAAGTTTATATTCCTTGTTGTTATTGGTACACCATTCTGCGGACTGTTTTGTTCCTTTGATTGGGTTTTTGGAATCCAAAATGCCATATTGAATAGATTTTTGTTTCCTTTCTGCAGAAAGCCTCTCCAGCAAACTGAACTTGTCTTCAGACCAAAGGCTTGAGCCAATATTATACACACTACCAATGCCTAAATTCCTTTCAGCAATTTCTTTACACACTTTGCTCAAAATGACAACTGCTCTGGCATTCTCGTAAAACGAACGATTGATAATCTGATCATCTGGTGCCTTAAAATTCGCAAAAACAGAAGGGTCTCTTGTTTTTAAATATTTGTGATCATGTTCGTAGATTATATAATCAATACTGGCGGATGACATAGCAGTTTTTACTTCCTCAGTCAATCCAATAAAGTTACCAATAATGAAGGTCGAACTATTCGAGTCCAGATCAGAAACTCGCAAATCTTGCGAATGAACCTTTTTTACCTCATATCCTACTTTTTCAAGATGCTCAATAAGGACAGAATCGTTATTCTCAGCGCCGCCGAACAAATCGCCCTTGAAGAAATCAGCAACGAAAACAATTGTTTTACCCCTCTTCACTAATTTCACCTATCTTCTTATGCCAGTCTGTATTAATTTCCCCAATGCAACTTGCAATCTCTTTATATATCTTTTCTTCTGTGAAATTCTTCTTTATGTGCTTCGCTAACTTCTTTGCTTCTGACTTCTTCGGATCATAATTCTTGTATACTTCCCGTAAAGCAGATTCATAGCTCACCTTTCTAGGGAAACACCACATAGAATCTTCTTCCAAAACACCCTTCCAAACGGCTGCTGGTTGGATCTTATTTATATCAAAAGCCACTTTGGTAAAAGCAGGTTTATTTTTTATTTTTCCAGTCTTTTTGTTCTTTATTGGCATGTAGAGAAAGTCACACTGCCCTCCCCAGGCTGGGGAGATTACAGGAAGCTCATTGTGTGCTGCTTCGAATATAGGAAGGCCATACCCCTCACCGTGGGCCAAAGTAACCAATGCTTTGATTTTTGGATGACGATACAAGCCAGTCATCTCTTCTTCTGTCATATGACCGTGAAGAAGATATACCTTGCATTTTCTGTCTGGAATTTCACGAGAGACTGCCCCTAAAGCAGCTTCCATCATCATACGGTCTGAGATACAGTTGTTTATTTTGGTAACCTTCAGTACCAAGCCAACATTCTCATCTTCCTTAAACTCCTCTATAAAGCCACGAATTGTGTTTTCGACATTCTTACGAGGGCCAACTTGAGCCACTACAAGAAAATTAAAATCTGTTTGCAAATCTAAATCTAGATTTTTTGCTTCAACTTCGCGAACAGGATAATGAACCACCTCAATTGGTTTTTCATTTTTAAAGTTTATTTCTTCTTGAGTCTGCGGATGCTTTACCTTATATGCTGTGTTATCGAACCCTGCCTTGGCGTGTTCAGAAACAACAATTATCTTATCAACCAATTGACATTTCTCAACCCACTGAGGTGCTATCTTGGTTGTTTCTATCCCGGCTGTTACTCCTATGTTTACAGGGGCAAGCCTCTCCCACTCTGGTGGGATAGTTACTTGCAATGATACATCAAAGCTTCCTCCATCATTTGCATGTTTTGCCGTTTTGGCAGCTAGATGGTTTAACCAATCCTTTTCTTCGTTGTCCTCATGTATGAAGCCGGTCTTGCCCCAATTGATGTTCTGGAGGAAAATGTCAAAGTATTCCTCGTGGGCACGAAGAGCCCGCAAAATTGTTCGAGCGTGAACTCCATATCCGCTTCTAGAAAGTGCGGGGCCTCTTACTAAAACCTTTTTCTTCATTTATAGCTCCCTTAAGCACCATGGCTCATACTGCTTCCTTTCTGCCCACGAGCCTCTTGTTTCACATACATTATCTAATACTTCTTCCCACTTACTCATCATCGTATCATGATTATAATTCTTTAGCAAGTGTTTTCTTCCATCACTGCCCATTTTTTTTCTTTGTTTTTCTGAAGAATTATACATTTTCAACATGGCTTCCAGGAAGTCTTCTTTATTCAGTCTATCCTCTCTAATATATGGAACCTGTTGTGAGCCTATTATGGCTTTTGATGCGGGTTCAATGCCTATGCCAAACCATTTTTCACCATCAGTAACTTGTTCTTGAAGGCCGCCGGTCATATTAACTAATATTGGTGTCTCACAGGCAAGTGATTCCAGTGTGGCGAGGCCAAATCCTTCAGCGTCAGAGACATTTATAGTACAATCAGCAACATTATATAATTTTGCCAGTTCTGATGGGGGGATCTTCTCAGGAGAAAATAGAACTTCGCCATTCGTCAAACCAAGCTCATGAATAATTGCTTGTAAATCTTGCCCATTGGGATCATGAACTTCTGTATGCATCATTAGTATTGCCTTGTCATGGCCAACTTTATCAAGAAATTCCTTAAACCACCAAAGCAAAGTACCGCTTTGTTTTCTTCTAGCATTTCTGTTATTCCAAAAAAAGAAAAATTTACCTTCAGTTTGGGGTAGTGCCATCTTCCTGAACTTTTCTGTCTCTTCTTCCGGGTTCTTTTTGAATATATCCATATTTGTGCAGTGTGGAATGTAATGACATTCAACATCTGGTGCTACTGTACGAACAATGTCATCTGTTACCTTTGATATGGTACAGATGACATCAGTTGAATCATAAAATCTTTTATTAAATTTTGGATAAGGATAATTGTCCCACACATGATAATATATCATTGGCATATGTGGCCTTATCTCATCTTCCATTTCCCACAGCCAAGTAAAAAATCTTGGGTCCGTCATAAACCAAAGGATGTCTGGTTTTTGGTCTCGTACTATACTTCTGATAATATTGGGGTTACTATACCCGTCTACTGGGTGAATTAGCCAGTCTTCTCCATATTGTTCTGTTTTCATTGGCCTATAGTCTTGATGCTTTACTGCTCCCCCCAAGGACAAGAAAGAGTACTTACCAGTTTTTAAAAGATGTTCAATAATGAACTTTGTTTGGGTGCCGACACCAGATGGAGACATCGGGTGATCGCTTATGGTAAGTATTTTTGTTTTTTTATCACTCATATTTCCTCTCACTTACGGACAATCTTCTGTTTTACGAAATTCACAGTAATTGCAAGATAATTTGTTTTTAAGATAATTTCCACTGTCGATATTATATAATGCTTTGTCTAGCAATGTCAAGGCATTATTTGTTTTTTTATTTCCGCTACTAACCCTGAATAATTCCACCTTGTTTTTGTTTGCTGTTCTTTTTAATAATGCAAAGTGTGTCTCGATTGTGTCTGGATCGATGTTGTGTTTCCTGGCATAAAAATGTTTATAAAGTGTGAGCTGATATGTGGTTATCGCTTCATTCTTTCTTTCTTGTTTCCAGCCCCAAGAGCATGTCTTCCAGTCAATAATGTGTGTCTTGCCGTCTGGGGTGTTTAATACAAGATCAATATACCCTTTAAACCTGCGATCATAATCTTCGTATTCTGTTATTCTTTCAAATAAATCTTCTTCTGTTCTTGATAATGTGAAATCACCGAAATAATCTTTAAGAGAACCCATTATCAAAGGCAGTATTTCTTTACCCTGCTGCTCGAATTCAGTAACGGTCTCCTGGTCCAATTCGTGAAAGACCTCTTTATCCAAGGCCATCAGTTCTTTCTCAAAACATGAAGCAAACTTGTCTTCTATATCGCTAGCTCCGCGCAGGACAAGCTCACAAGCATCATGAACGGCTTTACCAAAGGCTGTGTGTAGGTTTCCTACAAACCTCTTGTTTCTATCAATATATATAAGTTTATGCTTGTGTGGGCACTCATTCCACACTTTTAGTGCTGAGTAGGATATGTGTTCTAGTAATCTATTCTTCGAATTGTTTATTTTCACTAATCGTGGCAAAATCCACCTTCTTTCTTTGGTTCGTCTTATCGTTAAATTTCTTGGTCTCTAGAGTTTTCTTTGGTTGTTCTTTTTTTTCTGTTTCTATTTTGAATACCCAAGTCCCAGACAGCCTATTATCATTGTGCAACTTCGTACCAGAAAGCACTTCTATATTTTTATATTTTTTTCCCATTTCTGATAAAATGGCTTCTGCTGCCGCAGTGGCTTCCTGATTCCTTACAGCAACAATTTTCTGAGATGCATAAATTCTTTTCGGAATTGTTATGGTAATTTTTAATTCTTCTAAGTTTTTATCATATTCATGCTCGATATTCATTTTTTTAATATACCTCCATACTTTCCTGCAACAGATTTATTTTTTCGCAAACAGAAGGGCTCACCTTACAAGAATGTTTCTTGTCTCCAGAGTAATATTCTTCAAATACATTTGCAAAATATTCTCTAAGAGAAGTGATCCCATATGGAGAAACAAATAAACCTAGCGTCATCATTGTTAACGGATGATATCCAATCTCCTTGTGAAGGAGGTTATCAAATTCTGACGAATATTCTAACTGTCCAAAATCAAACGATCTTACAACATCACCATACCCTTCTCTGACGAGAATGTCAAGAAGTTTATTTCTTTTTTTCAAGAATTCTTCTTCTATTTCACCGTCGCCGTAGATATCAGTCGCATAGGACTCTTCTAGTGAGTGGGCAACCTCGTGAACGACATCTGAGAATAAATCCTGCTCTCCTGTTTGAGCTGGTGATATGTAAACTGCACCGTCACTATACAACGAAGTTAGTTCCCTGTCTTCCAGAAAATCGAAATCCCCAACATATATGGCTTCAATACCGCTAAAATATCTAGATGGGATTCTTTTTTCTATAGTTGATAAGACATTTCTTATATCGATATCATATATGAAACTGTTTATAATTCGTATCGGTATTTTTTTGAATAATAATAACTCATTGGGTTTTCGATTATTGGAACTTGATATGTAATCAGTCAGTGTTTTTGGCATCTTTTTTCTTAGCCTTTTTTTTCTTTCTTGGTTTGCTCTTTTTCGTTGGTTCTTGCTTTTTGTTTTCTTCTTCAACTTGTCTCTGGTGCTCATCCAAATCAGCAAAAGCTTGCTTATATCCCCTGATAAAGTTTTCCTCAGCAACTGCCATAAGAAATTCTGGGAATTCTTTCGCCATAGTTTCAACAATCATTTCCACTGTGATTTCGTTGTTCTCTGGGTTATGCTGAGCACCAACATAGTTCACCAACAATGTCTTAAGGTGAGAATCTATCTGCACCTCCTTCCTTAAATCTTCATTTATCACTTCTTCTTCGTTTGCTGTGTTACCTAAGCTTGTCATATATTCTCCTTTATAAAACTTTAGATGCCAGTGTTGCCACTTCGGATCGTTCTCCCTTATTTAGAGTGATGTGTCCGGACAACGAATAATGCTTAAATTTTTCTATGGCGTATGCCAATCCGTTTGATGTTTCGTCAATATACACATTGTCGATTTGCTCTATGTCTCCTGTTAGTACCACTTTTGTCCCCTCGCCAACACGAGTCACTATTGTCTTTAGCTCGTGGCTAGTGAGATTTTGAGCCTCGTCAACGATAAGGAAAGCCTTTGACAGAGATCTCCCTCTGATGTAAGTAAGTGCTTCTATTTCTATTATCCCCTGCATGCTGTATTCTTCAAGGGTCACTTTATCATTTCCCATCAAAAATTGCAAGTTATCTTGTATTGGAGCCAGCCACGGATTCATCTTCTCTTCAAGGGTGCCTGGAAGGTAGCCCAGGTCTCTTCCTAGCGGCTGTACTGGCCTTGTAACTATTAGCCTTGTGTAGTCCCCGTCTACCTTGCCTGACTTGCCTATGACCTGCTGTAGGCCGCTAGCGATTGCTAATAGTGTCTTCCCACACCCAGCTTTACCGACTAATGTGACAATCGGTATGTCTGGGTCCATTAGTAGATCTAGAGCAAATGTTTGCTCCTTATTCCTGGGGTCAACTCCCCATATACTATTTCCGCTTTTAAACTTACCAATTTGCCCCAGTGGTTCACCGTGGTTCGCATATTTAGCTAAACAAGTTTTCTTTTCGCTTGAATTAGAAACAAGCATCAAAAATTGATTTGGGTAAAATAGCTTTGATTCTTTTTCCTCTAAAATTATTTTCTCTTCTGAATAGAATCTATCAATTATTTCATCATCAACCAGAAGTCTAGAAAACCCATCATATAAGTCAGTTCTTTCTTTTACAACCTTGCCAGATTTATAATCCTCAGAAAGAAGTTCGAGAGAATCGCATAAAACTCTCATGTTGATATCCCTAGACACCATTATAACTTTTCTCGGCTTGAGCAACTCCTGTTCATTGGTGGCTGTTGCAATTATCTGATGGTCTGGAACCTCCATTGACATTTCAGCTGGGAGATTAGGCTCGGTGCCCAAGTTGGCCACCCTGATTTTTCCTTTTCCTTTTCCTATTCGGACACCAACATTAAGACTACCTTTTTTTCGAAAGGCATCCAAAGTTCTTATCGTCCTCCTGGCATTGAGTCCAGGCGAGTCTTGGCGTCCCTTGTGTTTGTCTATTTCTTCTAATACTTTTATCGGAATAACGATATCGTTGTTTTCAAAAGCATAAATACATTCAGAGTCAGTTAAGAAAACGCTAGTATCAATAACATATGTCTTTTTTGTCATTCAACATCCTAAAGTGTGCCTCTTGGTATATTCTAAATAGTGTCGTAAAAAAACATTTTTATAATATAGTTACTATTATGAAGGCGACAAGGCATCTACTTGTTTTGGCTGCCAGTATATCACTGACGATATCTGGATGCTTTAACACGCCTAAGAAATATTATCCCACCCAGTCTTTTATAAAAATAGAAAATTATGAAGTGAAAGAAATACCCATTGGGGATCTAGAAGTGGAGCTTGCCATTGTGGCCACCAGTTCTGGTTCGGGCTCGATAATCCACCATAAAAAAAATAAAAGTTATATTTTAACAGCCAATCATGTGTGCGGTGATGATTCAGTAATTAAAAGAATATTAATAGATATCGATAACGAAAAATACAAATCTGTTGTTTTTGCCAGAAGCGAAAATAAAGATATTTGTATATTAGAGAGCGAAAGAATTAACAAACCAAAAATAAAGTTGTCCCTACACGGACCTAAAAAAGGTGAAACAGCATATAATATAGCTTCCCCAGGAGGGGTCTTGGAAAGAAATATGGTGCCACTTTTTAAAGGTGTTTATTCTGGATATTCAGAACATATGAAATCTGATATTTATACGATACCTTCCTATCCGGGAAGTTCTGGATCTCCCGTTGTCAATCAGTATGGTGAATTGATTGGTTTGCTGTATGCTGTGAACAGGGATTTTCACCACTTATCAGTGTCTATAACACATGCACAATTATTCACATTCATTAATAGCCACTTAGACATGTATGAAAAACTTGCTGATTAATGTACCATGTTGGAATTTTGTAAATCATCTTGAAGCTTGCACATCTCATCATACAATATTAAATTTGCCTCGTGCTCTTCAACATAGGCTGTTTCTAAATCATTTACGTATTCGACCAAACCGATGATCGCACTACTTATTTGTGGTAGGTGCTCTGCTATTCTTAACAACAGATCTCTTTCTCTTGTATTTATCTTCATAAATCCTCTAAGCTCGAACTAAGTTTATTCCTGAACTTTTTAGAATATTTAATCCTGTGTTATCTCCATAATCATTGCGATATATCACTGTTTTTATATCAGTGTCAACAATCATGTTAGCACATTGTTCACAGGGTGCTTCTGTTATATACATTTTCTTTTCCCTAAGGTCTCCAAAATTAAAATTCAACAATACCATTGCTACGGCATGGTCGAAGTCACCCTCTCTTGATTTATTTGTGCTATCTTTTTTTGTTTTATTGTATCCGATGCCTAAAACACTGGCATTGTCTCCTGTCACGATCACAGAACCATTTTTCTTGTGAGCATCTGAAGATTTATCGGCTATACTCTCTGCCAACAACATCCAAATTTGATTCCAAGTTGGTTTTCTGTGCTTCATATATATTACCTTTCTGCTGTAAAGGTGGTGGAGGTGGCGGGAGTTGCACCCGCGTCTTACACAAAGATCAAAAATTTGTTTACTTACAAAGTTAGCTAAGTTAGGCACTTAACAAACCATTCTATTCCCACACCACCTGATTTAAAGTTTCAGTAAACTCTTTTCTAACTTTCTGTTTCCAGGTTGTTAGCACCCAGTAACCTAAGCCGCTATGGCTGCAGGAACAAATTCAACATTATCGTTGGCTTTTATATTTTAGATGTTTTTTACTGTGTTGTCTACACATCTTTGAACAAATTTTTTATTTACGCAATCGAACCTACTCACCCCCGAAAAGTTAAAAAACGAATGATTTAAAAGGCGGGTTGTTTTCTAGAATCACAACCATACTAGTCTCTCTTCAATTATAAACCTCGTTAGAGACATGGAGGCCGACCATTGCTGGTACTTTATTTTTTATTAATAAATTATTGCCACATTCTTACAACCCTTTAAACCATATAAAGTCTTATTTTTTATATTCTTCTATAAGTAACATAAGATAAAAGTAAAGTCAAGAAAAATAAGCACTATTCTTCAAAATACTTTTCTGTTTTGTATTCCTTAAGGAAAAGATTTAATTCTAGTATAGATATACCTAAAAATCTAGAAGCTTCTTTTTTGGTTCTTGTCGCTGATAGAGCATATTTTAATAATGCATCTCTAACCACATTCTTTGTAGACTTCCAAATAGGCAAGCCATACAAATAACCACCAGCTGCTTTAGTTGCTAATTCTAATTTCATAGCTATTAGATCTTCTAATGATATAGAATTGATCATAACTTCAAATTCATCGTTTGATAATTTTTTTTCTTTAAGGGAGTTCAAGATAGAATAGTTTGTATTCTTTCCTGAGATTTTTCTCTTTTTATTCCAGGACATATGACACTCAAAAAAAAAGTTCTTAAGAACCCTATTGACAATTTAGGATTTATATGCTATAGATCTATATTCTATAGATTCAAATCACTAAATTCATCCGAATCTTCTATTGGCTCACCCATGGGATCTTCTGAAGCTTCCATTCCAGGCTCAACCATATCCTCTGGTTCTTCTACTTCCGGTTCTTCTATCCCAGAATCAGATTCCGAATCCCATAGTTCAAAGTACTTTTTAATATTTATTAATAAATAATCTTTAAATACTTCTCTTCCTTCATCGTCATCTGAACCAATTTTACTATACCAATTTCTTATACTTGGCCAAACAATATCAACTACACCTTTATCTCTTTCACCAGGAACACCTAGAGCTAGATTTCTACCTGTTTCGTTTTCTCCTGCTATAGTAAATCCAGTCATAGCTGAATCATCGACTTTCTCTTCTTTTTGGCCTAATAGTCTATCTGGATCATCTTCTAGTTCTATTCCTACTTCTTCTTCTAATGAAGCTTCTTCACCACCAGCTGCATTAATATTCGTATCATAAATATCTAAGGTTTTTATCAAAGAACTTAATACGTGTGCTTTATAAGATTTCTTTTCTTCTTCTTTTCCCAAAGATTCATAACCGTCTTGTAAAGTAGATACTAAATTTGTATCAGAAAACAAATTTTCTAGAAAGTTAACTGAAGTAGATTGTTCTTCTGTTAACAGGCTGCGAATAATAGATCTTAATTTCTTCTCTTCTTTGAGAATTTTACTTTTTTCTTCTGTTATTAGTTCTCTAATATTATTTCTGATCTGCTCTCTCAATAACATCTCTTGAGCAAAACTGTGTCTATCTGTGATCATAGAATATCCCTCACTACATAAGTAGTTTTTAGATTACTGTCCTATCTAAATATTGTTAATTTTTTCTTTTTACCTTTCTTCTTTTTATCAGTATTTGTTGGGACAGCACTACCAGCAACAGCTCCGCCTCCGACTGCTCCCATAGCACTAAATTCTTTTATTGCTTCCCAGTCATCACATACATATCTTTCTGTTGTTTTGAAATTATAATATTTACAAAAATCTTCTTCTGAGAAATCTTTTGTTTTCTTTTTATTTAGATGTTTGCAATTATTGCAGTTTTCATTAGAATCTGCAATCCTATAATCAGGTGCTGCAGATGCATGATGGACCTTATGGTGTGCCAGTGCTTGGGCTGAAGTTCCGGCATTAGAGCCGCCAACACTAGCTACCATTTCACCACCACCATAATCAGCCATCACTTCCTTAACCAATAAATATAACTTTTTTTTTGTGAAGTTCTCCACTATTTGAATATTTAAAATTTTCATAATTTCATCTGTTTGGCCAATGACCTCATTTGGTATGTTAGTAGAAAATATACCCAAGTCTCCGTTCTGTGCATCTCTCCTCATAGTAGTTGAACTTATTGGTTGCCCATCTAGCCTGTCTCCTCTTCCGGTATATCTCAAACTACGAGTAGCTATTGGGTGGACTCTGGCAGAGAATCCCCTTTCACTAGCAGTGTCTTTTCCTCTTCCAGAAGTAAAGTAGTTCTCAAAAGCAGAAGATCTTACATGTTGATCGTTTCCTTTCTGCTTCTTGCTACTAGCTGCCATAGTATATACATCTCCGGGAGAAGATTTTGTTTCTGCCCATTTGTATGCTGCTTCCATAGGAGTGCGGCCAAGCTCTGAGTGTGCTGACATCTGAATTAAATTAACCCTTTCAGATCCGGGAAGAGAATTTAAATATATATTCCAAATCTTAAGAGACTCTTCTTCCCCTACACTTACTTCAGCACCAGAATCAATCTTTGGGCGTCGGTGCGGACCAATAAAAATATTGATGTCTCCAATATCAGGATCATCTAAATACCTCTTCACTATTTCAAGATGTCCAGCATGTGGAGGCTTAAACCCTCCGGGAAACAAAACCGTTATCTTTCCAGTTGGGCCAGTTGGGTCAACAGGCTTTTCTTCTTGTTCCTCTTCTTTCACGATTATCTCATTTTTGCTAAATTTAGATTCCATACCTTTGACAATAAAATCCCCTGTTACTTTTACAGGGGTTCCTCCGCAGATATGTTTATCTCTTATAACTATTCCTTCTTGATTTTTTCCTTTGCCAAGATCGCTAGTAACAGAGTTCAGTACATCGTTACCTAACTGTCGTGTTGCATGCCAGAATATAGCTCCATTTATAGCATGTGCTACATCAGAGCCATTCTTTAAAATGCTAGCAACAGGAACTTGGTTTGCTATAAGTTCAGTATAAATGTGTTTACTTATAGCTTTTACTTTTTTACCATCAGACAAACTCACAAATGCATTACGAGGATTCACAACTTCTTTAAGCCAAGAAGATAAACTTTTTTCTTCAAAATCTTCGTCTGTGATGTTGATTCTTATGCGGGATGACAATGTATTAGAAAAATTAATATCTTCCACTGTTTCTGTTGGAACTGAACCAACAACTTTCATATTATATTTCTCTGCAGCTGGGTTAAGTTTCTTAATAAACTTCTTCATAGCACTGTCAGGGTACTCTATTTCGTGGCTTGGAGAGGTTACTCCTTCCGGCCTTACAGAACCTGGGCGAGTTACGCCAGATCTAGAATGTGTCTTCTCATAAAACTTATTTAATCCGTGTATAGCCAGGAAGCTATCTTCGTATTCCATAACATTTGTTTGTCCGGAATCGACAGCTTCTGTGTTCATAAATATGGTTGAATCATCCCACATTCCAAGCTCTTTTAACTCTTTCTCTACACTCGGCAAGGAGTTGTTTAAGATAGCCAGGACAACGGAGATTTTGTCTATCATCCCGTGTCCTTCTGGGAACCTATCAGCAACTTTGTCTATGGTTATCCCAGAAATATCAATCGGCTTGAGACTTCCACGATCAGCAGCAAATTGTTTGCCGTTAGGGGTGTCTACAAGCTTGAAGCTAACATTGACACCATCAATTTTGACTGCTGCCGAGTTGCTCTTCAGATATTTCGCGATTGAGTTGAATATGCTTTCCAAATCTTGCCCTGTCTCTACATCAGGGCAGTCAAATGGGTGAGCCATATGGCCAGGTGCCGTCATAGTGATCTCCTATCTATTCGCTACGGTTCTCTTCCAACACCTTAACCTGCTCTTCGAGAATGTCAACTCGTTCCTGTAATTTTTTGGAGAATTTTCTGATTTCCCTGATTTGGGATTTGGCGACCTCAAGTCTTCTGGTTTCAGATACAGTTCTGGGGACCATGTTGCTCATTGTTTCTTGAAGAGCCTGTATATACGAAAAAAGAGAAGGAGGCGAAAAACTTTCACCTAATATAAATTTCTTTGTTATTTTACTTAAATCCATAAATTTATCCTTTCGCAGGGTCAGCCTCCAGGCTTGCGATGTATTCTGGAAAATCATTTTTTAGTTTAATAAACTCCTCTCTTTCGTCTGAACTTAAATGAGTGTCAGGATCATCCATCACTTTTTTGGGAAGATTGATAAATTTAGATATACCATCATGAGGAAGGTTGTATTGTGTATCCGGCTGCCAAATTGCCCCTGGTTTTAACCATGCGGCCCACTCCTTGGGCATCATATCAAAGGTGGGCGCGCCGGCTTTGGCAAGTTTATCGACTGCTGCCCGCACATCTTCGTCTTCGTCTCCGCCTCTGTTAACGGGAAAGGGCACCTGCTGCATTCTCTTAAGATTTTCGCCTGGAGTATATTGATCTACACCGTACTTTTCACCAGTATCGTTATCTATTATCTCATACTCTACGGGGCCTTCCTCATTAATCGGTTTCTTATAACCCCATCTTTCCATCAAAGTTTTGTTAAGTTTTATATTTCTTATATCAAAGTGTTCCATAATATTTGTTCCTTCCTCTCCCTTATATTGTGCTCCAGCACTTGGGTAAACATTTCTGGGAACCG
>Ga0233439_10000389_pt1 | contig 67087 bp, 66 predicted proteins | sample SI_123_September_6_FD_182713 | JGI IMG/M metagenome (GOLD analysis project Ga0233439, IMG submission 182713) | Seawater microbial communities from Saanich Inlet, British Columbia, Canada - SI_123_September2016_100_MG | ecosystem: Environmental > Aquatic > Marine > Inlet | place: Canada: British... | reverse complement strand
GCAATTTGCTCTTTCTCAAGGGTGCAGTGCCCGGCGGTGACAATGGTTTTATTTTGATTCAGAGCACCTAAGCACACGACATAAAACAAAATTGAGGCGGCTTCCTTTTGTGAAGCCGCCTTTTTTGTGTTCAGCCGGGTGGCCATTGCATCGGGCGTCCGCCGAGCAGATGTATATGCAGATGTTCGACGGTCTGGCCGCCATGGTCGCCGGCGTTTATGGCCAACCGGTATCCGTCGGCGGAGATGCCTTGTTCTTCGGCTATCTGCTTCGCCGCGATCAGTAAGTGTCCAAGCAAATCCATATCGTCATGCGTCGCGTATTGCACTCCGGCAATCACTCTTTTGGGAATGACGAGAATATGGATTGGCGCTTGCGGTTGTATATCGCGGAACGCCAGACATATATCGTCTTCGAAGACGATATCAGCGGGAATTTCGCGGCGTATGATCTTGTCGAAGATCGTATTTTCGTTCATAGATCAGTCTCTGAATAACAGCTCGGCGAGGTGAATGGAATTGTGGTGGTGACCGTTTAAGTTGGCTAGCAAGGCGAAGTATAGCAGTGGTGGTTTGCGATGTCAAGCGAAGCGAGTCGTGTAAGCTATCGTGTTTGACCTGGTCGCAAGCCTATGACATATTTGGACTTGAGGCAATCATACTATGGATCTGAGCATCGTAATACCCGCATATAATGAGGAGAAGAGGATCTTAACCACGCTGGGGAAAACTCTTGAATTTCTCCAACAGCGGTCTTGGTCCTATGAGTTGTTAGCCGTCGACGACGGCAGTGCCGATCGCACGGTGGCCTGCATTGAGGAATATGCACAGGACCATCCCGAGGTCCGTTGCGTGCAAAATGGTCGCAATCGCGGTAAGGGGTTTTCGGTGCGTCACGGCATCCAAGAAGCCCAAGGCAAGTATATCGGCTTTATGGACGGAGACTACAAAACCGATATCGCCGGGTTAGACGATGTGATGCCCTTGTTAGAAAAGGGGCGGGATGGGGTGATTGGCGATCGGACGTTGGGGGCTACCGAATTCGTTGTCGCACGCAAGGCGTATCGCGAATGGGGCTCTAAGGTTTTTCGCTCTCTGTTGCGGATGTTGATGGGTTTGCAGGGCTTTGGTGATACGCAGTGCGGTTTTAAATTCTTCCAGGTGGAAGTGGTGCGCGATCTCTTCGCCCGACAAAAGGTCGATGGTTTTATGTTCGATGTGGAGATCTTGATGCTGGCGAATAAACAGGGTTATAAGATCGACAAGATTCCGGTGAAATGGACCTTTGATCCGGACAGTCGTTTTAATCCGGTAACCGGGACGATCAAGAATTTTAAGGACCTGGCGCGGATTCGCTGGATGCACCGCTGACCAATTTCGTTCGGCTTATGCCCGTTTATCGATCTCGCCGATTAGCCCTGCCATGCGTTGGAGACAGACGACGAGAAAGATCTCTTGTGCGATGGGTGAATCACTTCTAGTGGGATTGTTGATGAAATTGTTGATCGCGATCAGTACGACATAGATCGAGAGCACTTCATACGCTTGCTCGCCGCTGCCGGAGAGGCCATCGCGCACGGTGATTACAATTTGCTTCATGGTCTCGACCATTTCTTCCGCCTTATCCTCCTCATAGGCCAACACTAACCGGCTGCAAAGTTCTCCTAAGCGGGGGTGATGGGCTTGCTCTATGCAACGGGCTGACACCAATACGGTCGTCGCTCTTTTGAGTAGACGAGTAATAGTCGCGACCCGGTCGTTGTCGTCTCGCGAAAGCAGGCGATAGAACTGGTCTCCGGTGCCCAGTGCCCGACAGACTCCGTTGAGTAGTTGCAGGCGCACGGCGGGCGAGGGGAAGTCGACCAGGCGCCGCAACGCGGGTTTAACGATGCGGCGGTCCTGCCGTTCGCCGAGTACGTCGACCAGCGTTGGGAAGGTCAGTGGGTCGAAGTCGCTGCCGAAGTGCCAGAACAGCAATTCGTGAACCTCTTCGCCGCGAATGCTGGCCAGGCCGCGGATAGCGCTGATGCGGACCTGGGAATCGGCATCGTCAAGGGCGTCGACCAAGGGATCTATGCTGGTGGGTTGCCCGAGGCGGCCAAGTGCCTCTGCCGCTTCGCTGCGGATATCCGAAGCTCCATCGAGCAACTCGCGGACAAGGGGTTCTGCCGCGCTTTCGGCGCCGCTCTCGCCGAGGGCTCGGGCGGCGCTGCGGCGGACTCTTGGACTAGCGTCGGTAAGCGCTTGTACCAATTGCTCGATCGCCAGCGGGTTACCGGAGCGTCCAAGGGCCTCGGCGGCGCGTGCACGCGTGGATTCGGCGGTAGCAAGGCTGTAGATCGTGGCGTTGTAAGCATAGCTGAGTACATTGCCGCGCAGCATCCTGGACAATAGGCTGCGGGAGGTGTTGCCCTTGGCGTCGTTGATCTTTCTCAGAATAAGCAAGGGGACTAGGCGGGTTAAGGCGCTCAAGGCGAAGAGGACCTGTAGGTTGCCCATGGGAATACCCAGTAAACTAAAGCGCAGGTCTTGCAATTGGAATACCAATATGCTGCCGATCAGTGGGCCGAGGGCGCCCATTAAGTTGACTGAAACAGACCACGTGGCCAGATAGATCGTGCGTTTTTCACCTGTGGGCAATAGCGCGAAGAGCAGGGGGTTGATGCTGACCCCGATACCCGAAAAAATAATGCCGCTGAGCACCAGGGCGACGGGCACCAGATAATAGGATTCCGGTTGGTTGAAAGCCCAGACGAAGGGCAGGAAGCTCGCGGGGACCATCAAGATTTGTAGCACCGGTTTAGAACCGAAGCGGTCTATTAGTCCGGCCCAGATGCGATAGCCGGCGATACTGGCCAGCATAAAGAGGGCGTTGAAGATCGATATTTCGGTATAGGAGATCGCCAGGCGATCGAGCATGAAAACGCTATAGAGCGGTCCGGCGAGGCCGAGGCTGAAGGTCCAAGACCCGTAAAAGAGGGCCGCGCGACGGAAGTGCGGGTCGTGTAAGGGTTGCAATAGATCGCGCAGTCCCGGAGCTTGGCTGTCAGCGGAGGTTTCTTGTTTCGGGTACGGGGCGCGGAAGAGGTTGATATAGCCGAGTAGGCCAAAGAAGGAGCCGACAGCAAAAACCCAGACGAAGCCCTCTTCTTTGCTGCCATCGGGGAACAAATCGAGGAATTGGCCGATGGCGAAACCGGCGACCATGGCCACTACGGTGCTGACGATGGTCTGGCGGCTGGCAAAGCGGGCACGGGTGTTTTCTGGCACCGCGTTGGCGATCCAGGTGTTGTAGAATGGCGAGATGGAGTAGCCGCTGAATAAACTTAGGCAGACCATCGCGACCAGGCTTATCAAGCGATATTGTTCGGGCACTAAAAAGGGAATGGTCAGCGGTAGGCCGCGAAAGACGATTTCGACGCAACCAGCGCCGATAACGAAGTGTTTCTTGTTGCGGATTCGCGCACTCAACAACGGTGCTAAGAGCTGGGTCAGCGCCAGGAAATACGCGGCCGAGGTGAAAAGGGCGATAAAGGAGTCGTCGGCGCCGAGGTGCAATGCGAAGCCGGTAAAGGCCGCCGTGCCCAACCCACAGGCCTGTCCCCATGCACCCCAGAGGCCGCTGGCGGCGACAAAGGAGTTCAGGGCTCGGTGGGTTTGCCCGCGCGAGAGACTGGTTTTTTTTTCCGTAGCAGATGACATAAGCCAACAGCAAAATATCGCGGCAGTATAGAGATCGGTCAACCGAACTTGCCTGTGATATTGGCTTTTGCTTTAGTTGTAGGCCAGAAAGAGGAGGTAGACTATGGCACTCAAAATGGGATATGCGACACTGCGTTGGCGGCAACCGGATCTATCGAAGGCCTTACCGGCGTTAAAAAAGGCCGGTTGGGATGGCTGGGAGGGGCGTCTGCCGCTGGATTGGCTCGGGCCGCCAAAGCGGCTAAAACAGGTGTGCGAGGATGCGGAGATGCCGCTGTGTGTTTTTACCGCTAGCGGTTCGCCGGAAGACCGAGACTGGGAACATGTCGAACGCAATAAAAGACGAATGGACTATGCTGCCGAGATGGGAGTCGACTGCTTTATGTTTATGAGTGGGCGCAAACCCGAAGGGCGGGCGACGGAGCGGGCTGATATAGAACGGGCGGCCGAAGGCGCGGAGCAGTGGGCCGAATACGCGGCCCAATACGGGTTGGAGCTCAGCTATCATATCCACACTAATCTATTGGTCGACTCGGCGGCGGATTGGACGCTCTATATGAGTTTGCTGGACAAGGCCAAGCTCTGTATTGATGTATCGCACGCCGAACTGTGGGACTACGACCCGGTGCAGTCGCTGGTCGATTTCTGGGACCAACTCAATTATGTGCATCTGCAGGATTACGCCTCTTGCACGGTGCGCGACCCGGGCCAATACAATCCGAAGTGGGTTTCGGTCGGTGAGGCCGAATGTCTCGATTTTACCGCTGTGCTAAAAACGCTCGAAGACCGCAATTTTACCCGTTGGGTGACGGCGTGTCCGGGGGAACCCGCATACGAGGGGGAAGATGCGGTAAGCGAGGCCGAGCGCAGCGCAGGCATGCGCGACTATTTGCGTCGATTGGGTTATTAAAGGTGGCTTTACAAAGTGGTGTCTGGGAAGAAGTGGTTGGATGCGGGTGTTGGGTAACGATCGCGGCGGGGCGCGGATCTACAGAATAGTGCTAAGTTAGCTATTGCACTTCGATTCGTTCATAGGCAGCGTACAAAAAATGCGCCGACTGTCGTGCGATAGTCGGCGCATTTTTTGTACGCGGGTATTTGTAATGTGTAAAAAGAACGGCTAATAACCTTTTCTTTTATTGACGATATTTAGCACGGCTTCGCCCTTGAGGTAGCGCCCCAACTGGGCGAGGAAAAATTCGAACACTTTGCGTGGCCGATGTTGAGACGCCCCGGCCCTGTGCGGAGTGAGAATTATATTGCGCGCATCCCACAGCGGGGAATCGGCCGGTAAAGGTTCTATCTCAGTGACATCGAGACCTGCTCCGGCGATTTGCCCTTCGCGTAGTGCTTGGCACAGGGCTTCTTCGTCAATGATGCCTCCCCGGGTCACATTGATGAGGTAGGCGTTTTCCCGCATCAATGCGAACTCTTCGCTGCCAATCAAGTGATAAGTCTCCTTTGTTTTCGGGCAAGCGAGCATCACCACATCAGACCGGCGTAATAAGCTGTGTAGATTCTCCTGACTATTGTCCACCAGTTCGGATACGCCAGGCGGCGGATCCCGGCGCACGGGGTCTACGGCGATGATCTGCATATCGTAGCCGGCCGCCCGCTTGACCATTTCTAGGCCAAACCCTCCCATGCCGACGACGCCAAGGGTTAACCCCGTTAGCTCGACCATGGAGCCGGCCGCCCATTTGCGTTGGTCGTTTTGGCGAATGGCTTGGTCGATGCCGCGCGCCAGGGCCAACAGCAGCGCCCAGGCGTGCTCCCCGCCTTGTGGGGCGTAGAGTCCGGCGACATTGGATATGGCGACTTTGTCGCGCTCGATAATCTCGGGGAAGAGGAATTTGTCCATACCGGCGCTAAACGACTGAATCCAACGCAAGTCGGTGGCGGCGGCGCAGACGGCGGGAGGGAAGTACCCCATAATCACTTCAACCCCGTCTGCCAGGGGGATCGCTGCGGCTTCGTCGGCGGCGATAAGGACTTGATGATCGCCGTTTTCGCGCGCTAACTGGCAAAATTGCTCGTGCTGCTCGTCGCTGAATGGATACTGGATCAGGATTTTCACATCAACCTCCGTGCTAAGCAGAGAAGTGGGCCAAAATCTGGTCGACCTGATTGGCGAGAGATTCTTCAAGGCGAGGGCCGAAGCGGGCGACAACCTGCGCTGCGGCGTAGGAGCCGAGGCGAGCCGCATCAACGGGAGTATAGCCGTGGGTCAGCCCGAAGAGCGCGCCACCTGCGAAGAGATCGCCGGCTCCCGTGGTATCCACGGCTTCTACTTGTACGCCGGGGACCATATGGCGCTGGCCGTCGGCATATACTAACGCCCCGTCGGGACCGCAGGTTATATAGGCCATATTGACCTGTGAACCCAATGTCTTGGCAGCGGCCTCCCGATCGGCTGCCCCGGTGCAAGCGATCGCTTCTTCCTCGTTGCAGAAAAGCAGGTCCACGCCATTGTGCATCAAGGAATCGAAGCGCTCCTTAAAGGTACTAACCATGAAGGGGTCGCTCAGCGTTAGCGAGACTTTTGTATCGTTTCGCTGGGCCATTTCCTGCGCTTGCATCGCGGCGGCGAAACCATCGTCCGAACTGAACAGATACCCTTCGAGATAAACATAGTGGGCGTCGGCAATGATATCTTCTTGCAGTTGCGCCGGACCGATGGCGCTGCTGATGCCGAGAAAGGTATTGAGTGTGCGATCGGCGTCTGGAGTGATAAATACCAGGCATTGGCCGGTCGTGCCCTCGCTGCGGTTGGCCGGGTTCGCAACGACGCCGGCGGCTTCGAGGTCGCGCTGGTAAAAGTCGCCCCAGGTATCGCGGCCGATCAGGCAGGCGTAATAGGCCTGCCCGCCGAAACGGGCGACGCCGATCATGGTATTGGCGGCTGAACCGCCGGAGGCCGAGGCGACCGGGGTGTCGGTAATGGCTTTGGCGAGGTGCGCTTGGCGATCTTCATCGACGAGGGTCATTACGCCTTTTTCGACTTGGTTGGTGGCGAGGAAGTCGGGTTGCACCCGGTACTGGATATCGACGAGGGCGTGGCCGACTCCGTAAACGTCATATGTGCGCGTCATTGTTCTCCTTTTTGTGTAGAGGGACGATAAAAATAATCAATAAGGCTGTTGATGCCAAAGGGATGGCGGCAAATCAACCCTTGTCTTAATCCGGACTGGGGTTTAAGATTTAGTGAAGCGACCTTGTTTGTGGAATCGCGCTAAAGTGCATCCGAAATAGAGTCGATAGACAGAATGTAGTTGGATCTTATATTAACTAAATAACCCGCGGGGGCTACCCGCGTTTTTATTCACGCTCTACGGAGGTTAAAGCTATCGCAACAAAGAGAAAGAGTGTCACCCGGGTCAATGGCGACATTCGCGTGCCCCAGGTGCGCCTAATTGGCCCCGACGGAGAACAAGTCGGTGTCGTCGAAACAGCACAGGCCTTGTCCATGGCCGAAGAAGCTGAACTCGATTTGGTTGAGGTCGCGGCCGAAGCGCGCCCCCCGGTTTGCCGTATTATCGACTACGGAAAATATCGTTACGACCAGGAAAAAAAGGCTAAAGAAGCGCGCAAGAAACAGCACAACGTGCAGATGAAGGGCATCCGCATCGCCGGGGCCAATATCTCTGAGCACGATCTCGAATACCGGATGGCCCATATTCGCGAGTTTATCGAAAAGGGCAATCGCGTCAAAGTCAGCGTGCGTTTTCGCGGACGGCAGATGGCCTACCAAGAGCGGGGGCGCGAGCTTTTGCGTGGTTTAGCCGAGAAGCTCACAGATGTCTCCGTTGTCGATCAAGAGCCGAAGATGGAGGGTCGTGAGATGTCGCTGATCCTCAGGCCAATCTAATTTTTTAGCGATCACTGAAAAGGCCGATTCCCGCATCGTGGGCGTCGGCCTGGTTCTTTCTGATACTGTAGGTGTCTTTGTCACCGCCAAGATCAATCAGCAAGCCCAGATTGGGCGCGTTGCGCCCGCCCCAATAGGTTGCCGAACTGCCTTGACCTTGGCCGGTTTGCGTCTCGTAGCGGTCTCGGCCATTGCCATCGAAGAGTAAACCGAGGCCGTTCATCGCCGCCGCCCCTTGGCTCAAGTGCAACGCCACGTAGTGGTCGTTGCCTGACAGATCGGCCAGATAGCCAATAGCGGCATCCCAGCCAGCACCCTGGGATGCCGCTATTTTTGTTTCATAGCGATCGTTACCCCCGGTTTCGATCAATGCACCGACGGCCTGGTGGGCCGCGGCCCCCTGCGCATAGCGACTGCCTCGATATTGGTCATCACCCCGTAGGTCTGCCAGCACGCCCATGCCAAAGAAATAACCCACGCCCTGGGCAAAGTCTCCACCTTGGTAGTCGTCGTCGCCATCGCCATCCAAGAGTAGGCCAATCCCGCCCGCCCCGTATCCCCTAAAGCCGCAGCCGATGCCCTGGGCCCAGCCGGCATAGGTATTGGGGGTGCCGTAGGATGAGGGGACTGCGCGATCGACTAGATAGTGGTCGTCGCCGGCTAAGTCGTGCAATAGGCCAAAGCCGCGCATGCCGCCAAAACCCTGGGCAAAAAGATCCGCTGAATAAAGGTCGTTGCCGCTCCTGTCGATCAGTAAGCCCGCGCCGAAGAAGGCCGCGCCCTGACCGACCTGGGCATTTATGTAGTTGTCGTCGCCCTCACTGTCCCATAACATGCCGATGCCGCAGAAAGCGGTGCCCAACGCCAAATCGTCGCCCTTATACAGATCATTACCCTTTAGGTCGACCAGCATGCCGATGCCGCGGATGCCCGCGGCAATAGGCCCGCCGATATAGCGGTCGTCGCCCTCGTAGTCGATAATGATCGCGATATTGGCAGGTGCTGGATCGCTATGAAAATAGATGTCGTCGCCACCGAGGTCGATTATCGCCGCGGTATGGCCAGTGTATAAATTGGGTCCTCGATCGCCGACTAGTATCCAGCCTAATGGCGTGGATTTGGCGTAGAGGAATTTGCCCTGGGTACCGGGAGGTAAGCTATCGATTAGGGCGGGGTCGAGTTGTTGCGATTTCCTGCGGATGGTTTTGAGTGCGTCGCCGTCTGCGAGTTGAGCTAAGTGCAAGGCGCCGAGAAACAGGGAATTGAGATCTACTTTCTTTGCCAGGCGCAGGGTGTTAATATGGCCGACGGTTTCAGTGCTATCGCCCGAGTCCAACTGGAAGGTTTCGCCGAAACGTTTGAGTAGCCCGGGTATGGCATTGGCAAGCTCGGCGCGCTCGCTATCGGTAAGCTTGGCAAAGGCGCTATCGGTCATTTGCTTGGCTGCCAATAGCGACGCGAGGATCAGGTGCGGTGCTGAATTCTCTTGGTCATCCCATACCTGGAGTGGGGCTGCTAGCGCGAGATCCAAATACTGTGCGGCGATGTGCAGATGCCCGACCAGCGACATGTCGGCGGTCACCGATTTACTCAGGGCACTGGCCGTGCGGCCGGCGGTTAGCGGGTCGTGCAGGACCATATTAACGGTCTGAAGTCGGGTGTCGCTGCCGTAGCGTCCCGCATCAAATGCCCATGCTTTTTGCAACGCTGAAAATCCTGCGATGGCATCTTGTTGGCGGATAAGATCGCGGGCGGCTTTCTCGTGGCGGGGCACTTTGGTCCCGGCGATGTGCAAGGGAGCTGTGATGGGTTTAGCGATCCCTTGTTCATTCATCAGGTAGTAGAGGTGCTTAATGTCGGATACGCTGCACGAAAGCTCCAGGGTTTGGCCGTCGCGACGTAGCACCATTGAGAGCGTATCGCCGGGGGCATAGCTCTGGATGCAGCGACTCAATTCATCGGAGTTGCGAATGCGATAGGGGGGAATGGCGATAATCCGATCGCCCTTTTGTATCCCCGCGCGGTGGGCCTCGCTGTAGAGCATGACGCGCTCGACAGCGAGGCTGTCGGGGCTGATGCTTGCCGGCCGCAACCCGAGGACGCCGTAATGGCTGGCAAGATCGGTGGGTAGATCCTGGTATTCTTGACTTCGCCCCGGAGTTGATAGCAGCAGGCTCGCCAGCAATAGAACTTTTTTCAAGAGGCGACCAAGGTGTGCTCTGTGGCATCATTTAAACCGGCGATTACCGGAAAGGATTTTTCACGGGGTGCACCCTCGCCGGGCACGTAGCGCACGTGCGGCGAGAAATAGGCGTAGAGGGCGGTATTGCGGGAGTGTTCGGTCTGATTCGGCCCTGATCCGTGCACCATTAGGCTGTGGAAGAGCACAGCCGATCCGGCCTTGAGTTCCACATCGATCTGGCCGGATAAGTCGAGGTCTTCGCGATCGCTCAATGGCGCGTCCTGGGCTTGTGCGATATGGCCCCATTGCTGCAGGCCCCAGTGGTGGCTGCGGGGAATGACCTTGATGCAGCCATTTTGCGATGTGGCGTCGTCAAGGGCGATGCTGGCGGTGGCCAGGGCCGGTGGTTCCATGGGCCAATAGGCGGAATCCTGGTGTAGCGCATGGGCGGAACCGTGTAAGGCGGGTTTGAGCATAAGGGTGCTACGAAAGAGCAGTAGGTCGTTCCCGAGCAGATTTTGTATGGTCGAGACCAAGTTCGGATGCGCAGAAAGCCGGGCAAAAAAATCTGAGAAGTTTCGCGTATTCTCAATTTTTCTCAAGATGGGCAAATCGCCGCGATTGTGGTTGTGGGCGAAAGGTTCGCGCTGGAAATGGCCGCGCAATGGATCCTCGCGGGTGTGTAAGTCGGTGGCGAGTTGGTGGAGACGTTTGATCTCGGCCCGGCTGGCGGCAATTTCATCGTCGTCGAGCAGGTCGGGTACGATGAGATAACCCCGCTCCTCGAAAAATCTTCGCTGTTGCTGTGGGTTCATGAACTCTCCGCTGCCTGGGGGTGGTTAAAGCGTCAGAAGTGCGTATTATTGTAATTCGTTCAACGCGCGTGTGTCAACTCACCCCGATAAGTGTCGTTTGTATACCCATGGATCGACTATTTCCATTTATCCGTTGGTTGCCCGAGTTGCGGCAACAAGGCGTGCTGCGCGCCGATTTGGTCGCGGGTATTACTGTGGCGATGATTCTGGTGCCGCAAGCGATGGCCTATGCCGAATTGGCGGGTCTGCCGGCCGTCTATGGTCTTTATGCCGCTTTTCTGCCGCCGGCAGTTGCCGCACTCTTTGGCTCCTCTCGGCAACTTGCTACCGGCCCGGTGGCGATGGCTTCTTTGATCAGTGCGACAACCGTTCAAGTCCTAGCGCCAGCGGGCAGTGAAAACTTTATCGCCTATTCGCTGGTTTTGGCCTTGCTCGTGGGCTTGATTCGCCTGGGCTTGGGTGTTTTGCGCTTGGGGGTACTGGTCAATTTGCTTTCGGGGCCGGTCATCGTCGGATTCACCAATGCTGCAGCCCTTATCATCGCCACGTCCCAATTGCACAAAATTTTCGGAGTTGAAGCTCAACGCGGCGATTCGCACTTATTGACGGTCATCGGCGTCGTCGACGCTGCGACAGTTGCAGTGCATTGGCCGACCCTGGGGATGGCGGCCCTGGCCGGAGGGTTGCTGTTGCTGTTGCGCTGGGTGGGTTTGGGGTTGCCGCATATGCTAATAACGGTAGTCGTTACGACGCTTGTTTCCTGGTTGACAGGCTTTAGCGGGGCCGTCGTTGGCGAAGTGCCGCGCGGTTTGCCCCTGCCGACGGTTCCGTCGATTGACTTTGAGGTCATGCCGCAGCTCTTTTTGGGCGCGCTGACTTTGACATTGATCGGTCTAATGGAGGCGATGGCCATTGCCAAGACCATTGCCACCCAGACCCGGCAGCGGCTCGATATTAACCGGGAACTCATAGGCCAAGGCTTGGCGAATTTGGTGGGTGGGCTCTTCCAAAGCTATGCGGTTTCAGGGTCGTTCTCACGTTCGGCCGTCAATCACCAGAGCGGCGCCCGTACCGGTTTCTCATCAGTCGTCACTTCGCTAATGGTGGCAATCACCTTACTGTGGTTGACCCCGTTGCTGTATTATCTGCCGCAGGCGACGCTGGCGATTATTATCGTGGCGGCGCTTGTCGGCCTAGTCCAGATCCGCCCACTGTTGACCGCTTGGCGCATCAGCCGTCTCGATGGCATCGTCGGGATCGTGACCTTTGTCGCTACGTTGTTATTGGCGCCGGCGTTGCATGTCGGGATAGGGTTGGGGGTTGGGGTTTCACTGGTGATCAATCTCTATCGGACGATGCGTCCGCGGGTCGTGTATCTCATACGGCATTTGGATGGCACCTTGCGGGATGTGGAGGTTCAAGGCCTAGAGAAGGACCAGCAAATCGCGATAATCCGCTTTGACGGTCAGTTGTTTTTTGGCTCCAGCAGCTATTTTGAGGATAGTGTACTCGAAACGATCGCCCACTTGCCGGAGTTGAAGTATCTGATTCTCGAAGCGGAGGGCATTAACCGAATTGACCCCTCCGGAGAACAGACGTTGCGCGCGGTCGTGGAGCGGATGCGCGAAGTCGGTATCGATCTCTATTTCACACGGGCTAAAAGACAGTTTACCGACGTTTTAGAACGTTCAGGATCAATAGAGTATATCGGCAGGGATCACTTTTTTCGCTGGAATCAGCACGCGCTCGAATATTTATGGGCTCGACTCGAGCCAGCATACAAAACGCGTTGTCCGCTCAATACCCCGCACCCGCGAAAGGGAGAGGCCAGCGGGTCTGAGTACTATATATAGAGATTAGAAACGTTTGCTGCTAGGGGGGGGATCTTCAGGGGGATCCGCATTGGATAGTAGCTGGGTAAAAGAGTCGATATGAGCGTCGGTTTGGTCGAGTAGTGTTTCTTTTTGCTCGCGAGCGCTCAGCACTTCTTCAGCTATGTTAAGTGCGGCGAGAATGGCGATATCAAGCGGAGCCCTATTGCCGACTTCAGCTGCGGCTTGCTGCATTTTCTCATCGAGATAGGCTGCGGCACGCTGAATATACTCGGCGTCGCGCCCCTCGCTAGCACCTAGCTGGTAGGTCTGTTTGTAGATTTCGACGGTAATAGGTTTGTCTGGCGACATAAGCCTCAGATAAATATAAAAAAGTGGGGACTTCCGCGATCTCCCCTTGTCCCGGAAGCCCCCTCTTTTGCGTAACTAACCACGTGGCGAGGGACAATATATTGGGGGTGCAAATGTTTGTCAACCATATATTGATGTTTTGCTCGTTTTTCTCCGAAACGCACTTTGCGACAAAAGATTGGCCTTGCAAAGCGATGATATTTGCTAAGTCAAAGGAGGTAAAATATTCTCGCAGTGGAGTTCACGGCGATTTAGATCTTTGTCAGTCGGAGCTATATAGCCCCTACTGACTGATGTAGCGTCCGGAGATTGAGATTTGACGTTGAGTTGGGGGATTTTTAGATTTATTGGGCCCTTCCCAACGTTGTTTACTCGAACGATCAATATTGCCAAAACAGACCTAAGAGGATAGTAGACTTGCAAGTTAGAGAAGAGCTAGCAGAGGCTTTGCGATATGCTGTCAAAGGAGAAGTACACTTTGATGACGTTTCGCGCATGCTCTATAGTACGGATGCCAGTATTTACGAGATTGAACCATTGGGTCTATTGGTGCCCAAAGATGAGGCGGACGTGGTTGTGGCGGTCAAAATGGCTGCCGAGCGGGGAATGGCCATTCTACCGCGCGGTGGCGGTACGAGTTTAGCTGGGCAGTCTGTTGGAGCTGCAATCCATCTCGACTTTTCTAAATATATGAACAAGGTCCTCGAATTTGACGCGGATGAGCGATGGGTCCGAGTGCAGCCGGGCCTTGTTCTAGATGAACTCAACGCCTATTTACAGCCACACAGGTTGATTTTTGCGCCGGATGTTTCGACGAGCAGCCGGGCAAATATCGGCGGGATGATCGGCAATAATTCCTGTGGCGCCCATTCCATCGTTTATGGTAAGACCATCGATCATGTGCAGGAGTTAAAAGTCATTCTGGCGGACGGTACGGCGGCGACCTTCGCTGCAGTGGCAGAGGACGAGTATCAGCGTCGTGCCGCACAAGATGACCTTGAAGGACAGATTTATCGCGAGATTCGCCGTGTCGCCCGCGATCGCAAAGAACAGATCCGCGCTGGTTTTCCCGCGGTGATGCGTCGGGTCTCGGGTTATAATCTCGACGAGTTTATAAAGGATGCTCCCTTTGATCTGAGCAAAATAGTGGTCGGATCCGAAGGCACGCTGTGCACCGTGGTAGAGGCGCGGTTGAACCTAGTGGAATTGCCTGCGCATAAAGGGCTTGTCGCCGTGCATTTTCGCGATATCGTCGAATCGGTGGAGGCCAATCTCACGGTATTACAGACCGAACCGGTCGCCAGCGAACTGATAGATAAAATCCTGCTCGACCAGACGGTCGATTCGATCGAACACGCGCCGAGCCGGCGTTTTCTCCAGGGAGACCCAGCGGCCTTGCTTGTCGTCGAATACTATGCCGATTCAGTGCCCGAGCTGGACCGGAAAATGAATGAGTTGGAGGCGCTATTGCGCGAGCGCGGTATGGGCTATGCGTATGAACGGGCCACCGATGCGAAATCACAGAAGGAGATTTGGGAGCTGCGCAAGGCGGGGCTGGGTTTGCTGATGGGCATGAAAGGCGACGCCAAACCCAACCCCGGCGTGGAGGATACTTGTGTGCCGGTAGATAAATTACCGGCCTATGTGCGGCGGGTTGTCGCCTTGATGGAAGAGTTGGGCGTTGAGGCGGAGTATTATGGCCACGCCAGCGTAGGCCTTTTGCATATTCGGCCGATCTTCAGCCTCAAGGACCCGGGCGGGATCGCCTTGCTGCGTCAGATCGAAGAGCGTATGAGCGATATGGTGCGCGAATACGGTGGCGCTATGACGGGTGAACACGGTGATGGGCTGGCGCGCAGCGAGTGGATCGCCAAAATGTTCGGCCCAGAACTGGTCTCGGCCTTCGAGGAGGTCAAGGACGCTTTTGATCCGCACGCCATTATGAATCCAGGCAAGATCGTCCGCGCGCCGAGGATGGACGAGAATCTGCGCTATAGTCCGGCGTATCAGACGCAGAAGGTGGAAACTTATTTCAGCTTTAGTGAGGCCGGTGGTTTTCAAGAGGCCGTCGAATTGTGCTCGGGGGTTGGCCAGTGCCGCAAAAAACTAGTCGGTACGATGTGTCCTTCCTATATGGCGACCCTCGATGAGGAACATACGACCCGCGGCCGGGCCAATGCTTTGCGTGCTGCGCTTTCCGGTACGTTACCCGATGGCTTGCATAGCCATGAGGTTCATCGGGTTATGGACCTTTGTCTCGAGTGCAAGGCCTGCAAGGCCGAATGCCCGTCAAACGTGGACATGGCTAAACTCAAATACGAGTTTCTCGCCCATTATCACGGCGAACACGGTTATCCACTGCGCTCACGAATATTTGCCAATATCGCTCGAATCAGCCGCTGGGGCTCGGCTTTCGCGCCTTTGTCGAATTGGCTCGGCGGTACTTGGCTTAATCGCTGGTTGCTCGATAAGTTTTTGGGTATCGACCGCCGTCGCGTATTGCCGACCTTCGCACGCGAGACCTTTTCGAGTTGGTTTGCCGGTCGTCGTAATGTCAAAGTGGGGGGGAGGGGGAAGGTCGCGCTTTTTAATGATACCTTTTCCGAATACAACGAGCCGAAGATCGCTATGGCGGCGACTATTATCCTTGAACGGGCCGGTTATGAGGTGGTGCTGGTAGAAAACAAAGTCTGCTGTGGCCGACCTATGATTTCCAAGGGGTTCCTCGACAAGGCTCGGGAGATGGCAAAGCGCAATGTCGTGGCTTTGGCACCCCTAGCAAAAGAGGGCATACTGATTCTCGGGTTGGAGCCCAGTTGTGTGTCGGCCCTAAACGACGACTATCTGGATCTAGTCGACGACCCGCAGGTCCGATGCGTCGCCGAACAGGTCGTTATGCTCGAGGATTTCCTGGCCCGCGAAGCCGATGCGGGCCGGTTAGACCTGAAGTTTACAGGAACCGCGCGTCATATTTTGGTGCACGGTCACTGTCACCAGAAAGCTCTGACCGGGACCGCCGCGACCATAAAGGTGCTCAATTTACCGCCAAATTTCCACGTAGAGGAAATTGACTCCGGCTGTTGTGGTATGGCCGGTAGTTTTGGTTATGAAAAAGAACATTTTGAGGTATCGAAGCAGGTTGGACAGGAAAGACTGCTTGATGTGGTGGCAGCGTCGGCGGAAGATGTTGAGATTGCAGCGGTAGGTACATCGTGTCGGCATCAGATTGCCGATTTTACAGGGCGCAAAGCTCGGCACTGGGTGGAAATTTTAGTAGAAGCTCTTTAAATAAACAATATATTTGAAAGGATAAATATGGCATTCAATATCAAGAAACGCGGTCGGTTGACCTATTATTATGGCGGCGACCATCCGACCTTGTCGGCCCTAGTAACCGAACAGTTGGACCAAGGTGATTTGAAGATATATTTTGCCGGCCTAACCGGCGGCCACTCGGCCAAGGGTGTTCTCAACCGTGATGAATTGGTGCGTATGGAGCCTGCGATCGAGGTCGAGTTGGTATTTCGTAGTTGGGAAGCCTGGTTGCAGGAGGCGGAGATCTGCGATTCCATATCGAAAATCGATTTTATCGAGGTACACGCCTTCGGCGCCCAGCCCAAGGATGTCAATCCATTGGTCGAGCCGCTACTTTTTCAGGAGGAGCAGCAGCGCATCTACAAGGCCTATTCCGAAGCCTATAGCAATTTTTTCCGCGACCATATGCCCGACACCGGCGTTCCGTCGCGTTTCACTGTTCATGTCATGGATTTTCCCGACAAGGCGGCTTCCTACGAGTTCTATAGCGTCGGCTTGTATCAACCCGCGTTGCACCGGGCCTAAGCGGGGGAATATGGCTGATACCGAGATCAAACTGCCTTTTGGTGACGGGCAATTGCGGTTCGCTGTGCCGAAGGAGCGTCTGCTCGGTGTGATCCTGCCCTACCAGGGGGGCGATGACCACGGTGATGAGCGCGTTTTGCTGCAGGATGCGCTGGCCTATCCGATCGGCACTCCGCCCCTGCGAGAAATAGCTCAAGTCGGTCAACAAGTCGCCATCGTCATCAGCGATATGACCCGGCCCTGTCCCTCCGACCGCTTGTTGCCCCCGATATTGCATGAGCTGGCGGCGGCCGGGATTCCGGATTTGGCGGTGACAGTGGTGGTTGCTTTGGGTTTGCATCGGGCGCAGACGGAGGCCGAGCTAAGAGAGTTGGTTGGGGGCGCGGTCTACGATCGGGTGCGCGTGCTCAACCACGATCCCGAAGATGTCGTTCGTTTGGGGGTCACGGCGCACGGCACGCCGGTCGAAATTTTCCGCCCCTTGGTCGAGGCCGACATACGCATCTGTCTGGGCAATCTTGAATTCCACTACTTCGCCGGTTTCTCGGGCGGGGCCAAGTCTATATTGCCCGGTTGTGCCTCAAGGGCGACGGTGACGGCCAACCACGGCCTGATGACCCAGCCCGGGGCGGTAACTGGGCGCCTTGAGGGCAATCCAGTACGGGAAGATCTCGAAGAGGGTGCTGCGATGCTGGGGGTCGATTTCATTGTTAATGCCATCGTCGACGACCATCACCATATCGCAGCGGTCTTTGCTGGGGATGTGCTACAGGCCCATCGCAAGGGGTGTGAGTTGGTCACTGAGCGCGGTGCCGTGCCGATCGAGCAATTGGCGGATATAGTACTGGTCAGCGCCGGCGGCTACCCGCTTGATGTCAATATGTACCAGGCGCAGAAGGCCCTCGACAATGCTGTGCACGCGGTGCGGGAAGGCGGGGTTATCGTATGGGTTGCCGAATGCCGCGAGGGTTTAGGCAGCGAAATCTTTGCTTCTTGGTTACAAGAGGCCGAATCCGCCGACGGCATTCTCGAACGCATCAGCCGCGAATTCGTCCTGGGAGGGCACAAGGCGGCCGCGATTGCTTCAGTGCTGAAAAAAGCACAAGTGCATTTTGTCTCAGCGCTGCCTGCGGAAACCTTGGGGGATGTGGGTTTGATCTCCTTTGCGGATTTGGATCAAGCGATGGCTGCAGCTTACGAGGCGGTCGGGGCTGATGCATCGGTCTTGGCACTGCCTTTCGGCGACTCGGTGTTGCCGCAGGAAGCGGCTTAGCGCTTTCTTGCGATTTCATTCAGCGCGCGTCGCGCCTGGTTGAAAGTGGGTCGAAGCTTCAGCGTTATAGCGAAATTGTTCTGCGGCTTCGACCGCTTGTCCGAGAGTGCGCAGGGACAGGCCGAGAGTGTAGTGGGCTTCGGCGAATCCTGGCTGCAGGGCGCAGGCCTGGCGAAAATGATCTTCGGCCTCTTCCGAACGGCTGAGAGCGCGCAGGGCAAATCCCAGGTTGTTATGGGCGCCGGGGTGGGTTGGGTCGGCGCTTAGAGCTTGCTCGAAATAATCAGCCGCTTGCACATACCTTTCCGATATCAGCAGTAAAATCCCTAAGTTGACATAGCTCGCTGGGGTGTCGGGGTCTAATGTTTTTGCGGCGTAATCGTGGTGCGCCGCGGCTTCGAATTCGCCCTGGGCCTTAAGGGCATTGCCGAGTCTGTAAGTAATCGACTACGGCCCAGCACTGGTTTAGGGCATAAATCCATGGCGAGACGCCACTATCGAGATCGATCGAATTTCCGTGCGCGTCGCCGGGTCGCAACAGGGCGACGCACGCTCCAACTGGCAAGCAGCCCCAAGGACAGCCCACGTCGTTGGGGCCAAACCTGGCGTAATTGAAGGCGAGGGTGGCGGCGGTTGGGCAGGGCCCAATGCGGTGGCTACAATTGCCGGATATCGGTGTGGTCGGTAATGGAGGAGTGCTCGTCAAATACAAAGGGATTGCCGAGGCTATTAGCGCACGCATGGAGGGCAATGATGCGGTTTACTGTCGTTATTGGAGATGGCGGGCAATCCTCAGACCGGTTGGCTTTTATCCTGCTCTGTGACGGAGAATAGGTACAGCTGTTCAACGGCCTCCCCGGCAAATCCAGCTAAGCCGATTTCCAGCGCCCGTACGCCAATTTCGCATGCTTCGGTACGGTATAGGAGTTCGCTTGCGGATTGCAGCAAGACCTGAAAGTGGTTGGTATAATCTGACAAGCGTTGCATGCGAACGGTCTGACGGAAGTCTGGGTAGACGACCCGTAAATGTACCGTGCGGCCTATGAGCGATCTGCGCCGCAAGCGCCCGCTGAGGGCTGAGGCGAGTTCGCGCAGGGCATCGAGTATTTCTTCGCGCTCGTAGGTTGTGACGGCGAAGGTTGTTTCTTCGACGAGTTGGCTCGATTGTCCAAGGGGGGTGACTTGCTCGTTGTCTCGTCCCTGGGAGAGCATCCAGAGGTCCTTGCCGCGTTGGCCAAGGCGGTCGGTTAAAAGCTGCAGGGGCGCGGCGGCAAGTTGACTGATGCGCTCGATACCTAACTCGCCAAGGCGTTGGCGGGTGATTGTTCCCGCGCCAGGAAGCGTGCTGATCGGCAGGTCGGCAAGAAAAGATTCTATCTGCTCGGGCAAGATAATAACGAGTCCATTGGGGCGGGCCTGGATCATGGCTAGGCGGGCGAGGAATTTGTTGGGGCCCATGCCGACCGAGACCTGTAAGCCCATGTGACGCTTGATTTCGCTTTTGATCATCTTGGCCACCCGGCCCCCGAAGGGGATGTCGAATTTATTGTAGGTGACGTCGAGGTAGACCGCGTCGGTGGTGAATTCGACCAAGTCGGTGAATTCGCGCAAGAGTTCGGCGAGTTCACCGGAGACCTGTCGCTGGGCATCGGTTTTGGTGGCCGCGATGGAGTCGATGCCGACGAGAATGACCTTGCGGTGTCCAGCAGGGGCCGAAGAGTTCATGAGGCGCGGGCAAAGGGCAGGGAGACGACAGTGGCCTGTGCTCCGTTTGATGTAAGCACGGTGCCAGGGGCACACGCGTTCCGTCGTACATAGGCTAGTGCGATCGGCCCGAGGGCGGGTGAATGTACGGTCGAGGTGATGTGACCGACTTCGCGCTGGCCGTCGTTTAACGCTTGGCCGGAAGTGGGCAGGTCATTTTCTTGTAGCAACAAACCCACTAAATGCTGTTTTATTTTATCATAGGTATCCAGGCGGGCGATGACTTCCTGGCCGATATAACAGCCCTTGTCCATATGAATCGCGCGGCCCAAGCCGGCTTCCCAGGGGTTGTAGGAGTCGGTTAATTCTCGGCCGATCACGGGCATGCCCTGTTCGATGCGCAGGATTTCCCAAGTCGCCTCCGTCATTTGCAGCGCGCCGGCGGCAATGAGTTTCTCCCGCATATCGGCAATCGTTTCCGGAGGGCCGATTGCGCGCAAACCGGGATGACCGTCCCAATCGGTGCGGGCCAACCACAATGTGTCGTTTGTCGGTACATCGATCAGGTGGCCGTCTTGGTGTTGGTCGAGATCGAGCGAAAGGGTCTGTTGCAGTAACTTGGCCATATGCGGTCCACAGCACTCCAGCATCGCCGTTTTATCCGTGACATCTTCAAATTCGATGGCCTCAGCGAAAATAAAACGATCCAGCCAGATGGGGATCTCTTCTCTAGATTGCGGGTTGAGTAATAGCAATGTGCTCTCGGTGCCGCGATAAAAGACGCCTAAGTCGATTATGCGCGCCCGCTGTTCGATAAAGACCGCTTCACACCCCTGGCCCGTTTCCAGGCCATTGAAGCTGTTCGTGGTCATGCGATGAAGAAAATCGAGATGGTCGGCGCCGCGGATGCATAGGCGTCCCCAATGCGAGGCGTCACGCAGGGCGGCTTCTGTGCGGGCGGCTCTGTATTCGTCGTTGATGCTGTCAGTAGGTAAGGTCATTTTGAGCGGGCTCAATATCTGTGATGGTTTGCATGGGGGCCGAGGTGCGTATTTCGCGGGGAATGGTTTGTCGTTCGCCCTATATAATTTGCGCGTCGTATGTGGGACTTGCCCTCAACCGTGTTGCATAATCTCGAAACGCGAGCCGAGATCCGGATGCTTGGTCACTTCGATCTGTACCGGAAAGGCGGCTTTTAGCTGTTCCAAATGGGTGACGACGAGGACTTTGTCGAAATTGCGGCTGATAATTTGGATCGCCTCGACGAGTTGTTCGAGGCCTTGTTGGTCCTGGGTGCCAAAACCTTCGTCGATAAAGAGGGTGCGAAGGCGGGTGCCCGAGCGCATGGCCAGGACCTTGGAAAGCGCGATGCGCAGGGCGAAATCGGTGCGGAATGCTTCGCCACCCGAGTAGAGATGGTAGGAGCGCTCGCCGATCTCGTCGGAGATCTTGACATCAAGGGTTTCGCGGGTGCCGCCCTTTTTAAGGTCGCGCAGCGACTCAAAGGAGATTTGGATACGGTTGTCGGTCAATTGCGAGAGAATGGCGTTGGCCTCTTTCTCGATTTGCGGCACCGCGTTTTCGATGATCAGCGCCTGGATCCCGTCTTTACCGAAGGCCTCATCGAGCCGTTGATAGATCCAGATCTGTTGCTGGACGTCTTTGAGCTCTTCCCGCAGTTTATCGCGTTCTCGAGCCCACTCGACACCGCGGGCGCACAGTGTCTTTAGGGCCCCTTGCTGTTGCAGTAGTTCATCCCTTTCCTTGCGGAGCCTTTCGAGTTGGGACTGGTTTTCCTCCAGTTTTTTATCGATGTCCACCAGCTCGCTATCGCGTTTACTCAATTCCTGCTCGCTTTGCTCGGTTTCCCTTAGTTGCTGTGCGAGCGTCGTGGCTTCGCCTTCATAACGAGCGAGCGATTCGTTGATCGAATCCCGGCGGCGCTGGGCATTTTGCAGGCGTTCGAACTTCGTCACGCTGTCGAGCAGGTCGTCGAGTTGTAGGCGCAGTTGCCGGTGCTCGGTTTCGTCGTAACCGAGAGTGGCGATCTGCCGGTCTATATCCCGCAACTGCTCTTGTTCTTCCTGGGCATAACGAGATTCGGCGAGGTAGCTGGCGGCGAGGTCCCGTTTCTCCTGGGCTTCGATCTGCTCCCTGGCTAAGCGGTCGGCCTGGTCGCGCGCGTCTTGCAGGCGGGTGTGCTCGGTCTCTACGGGGCGCAATTCGGCGAGTTTTTCGCGCTGGGCAGAATGCTCTTGTGCGCTATAGCCTAATTGCGCCATTTCTCCTGCTAACTTCAGCAGGCGTTCGCGTTCGGCGAGGGTGTAGGTTCCTTCGTCGAACGCGCGTTCGATGGTCGCAACTTGCGCTGCCAACGATTCTTCTTCGACGCTGTGTTCTTGCAGTTGTTTTTGTCGGGCGGCTCCTTCGGCAAGATCCCGGTGGAGTTGTTGCAGGGGGGCCGTTTCCTCTTCAAGGGCCTGATAGTGCTCCCTCATCTTATGCACTTGCTCTTCGAGGTCGGCGATGTTTTTTTGCAGCTCGGTGATCTGCTCCTTGTGTTTCTCTTCTCGTTGGGCAAGTTCGTTTTCTACCCGGGCGCGGTGTTCTTCATCGAGTGAGCTTCCGCATAAAGGGCATTGTGCAGCGTCCGAGTCTAAGTGTCCGGCGGCCTGCTGTCGTTCATTGGCCAGGCCTTCTTCCTCCGCGCGCAGTTGCTGGCGGCGTTCGGCAATTTGCGTATTGAGGGTGCTGCCTTCCTCTTTGAGGCCGTCTCGTTTGGCGACCTTGTCTTCCAATTCGACTAGGCGCGTCTTCAGTCGCAGGTTATTGCGTTCGAGGTCTCCGGCTTCGCGTATCGCCCGCCGCAGTTTTTCCAAGTCCGATGTCAGTGTCTGCAATTGGTGCTTGCGGTTTTGCTCCTCAAGAGATATCGCGTGCTCGAGCTGGCTGCGTTCGTGTAACAGGGCTTCGTGGCGGATGCGCCCTTGCTCAAGCGCTTGATCCTGTTCGTTGGTTGCCTTGAATTGCGCGTAGCGGACGACGATGGTTTGTTCCTGTTCCAACAGGGTCTTTAACTCATCGAGTTGTCGTTGCCTTTCAACGAGTATGGCTGCCCATTTCTCCTGCCTTTTCTCCACGTCCCGACGGGCTCGGCCGATGGACTCTTGTAATTCTGAGTGCCGCGTGTTCAATTGGCCGCGGGCCTGCACTTTTTGTTCGAGGCGCCCGACCTGGGTGCGGAGTGCGTTGTGCGTCGCAAAATCCTTTTCGATGGCATCGGCGGCATCGAGTATCTCGCGGTCTTTGCGTTGCTGGTCTCGCAGGTATTCGAGTTCCTTGCCAACTTGCTGTGCCCGCTCGCTACTGCGTTCCTTCTCGCGGGCGATTTCGGCCAGTTGCTGTCGGACTTGCGCTTGTTGTAAGCGTTGTTCGTCCAGTTTGCTCTGTGTTTTCTCGAGCCCTGCAAGGGTGCCGTTGAGGGTTTGCAAGCGCTCGTTCGCTGTTCGCAGTTCGGTTTCGTACGTGTCGCGTCCGGCCAATTCGGCGTCGAGTTCCGCGAGGCGGCTCCGGTGGCTGATGCTTTGCTGGTTGTGTTTCTGGTAGTGGACACGGGCCATGCTTTGCAGTTGGTCATAGCGTCCCAAACCGAGGATCTGACCGAGGATTTCTTTGCGCTGTCTGGCATTTTTCTGGGTGAATTCGTCGGCCCTACCCTGAACTATAAAGGCGGAGTTGACGAAAGTGTTGTAGTCCATGGCCAGTAGCTGGTTGATGCGTCCCTGGGTGCGGACGACGCCTTGGCCTTCGCTGAGGGTGCGGAAGAGGTCACCATCCGATATCTGCAGCTCCAGGTTCGGGATGCCCCGCTTGGTCCGCCGCCAACTGCGGATGACCCGGTAGTGGTCGTCGTCGAGGGAAAAATCGAATTCGACCCGCATCTCGCTGGCGCCGATGCGGCACAGGCCCTCGTCGGCTTTGCGTTCCCCCTGGTGTTTGCGCGCTTCGCCCCAGAGCGCATAGGTGATCCCGTCGAGTAACGCGGATTTTCCGTGGCCATTGTCGCCGGTTAGGCAGGCGATGCGAAACTGGGTGAAGTCGAGCGGGGGGACTCCTTCTCCATAGCTGAGGAAGTTGCGCAGGGATAGGGTGAGCGGGATCATACGTCGTTGGCCTCTGTCGCCTCGCCGAGGTCGAGTTCGCGCTCGAGTTGCAGCGCATAATTCTTGAGTTCCTGCCGGTGCTCTTGCAAGTCTGCGCTATTGTCGATATAGCGGTCAAGGGCCTCGCCGAGTCCGAGGTCCTCGGTGATCTCCGCTCGTCGCTGGCGTTCGACCGTTGCGAATTGGGGTTGGATAGAGGCGATGTGATAAGCTGCAGCTAGCGCTTGGCGCACTTGTTGCAAGTCGATGGGAACGGCATAGCCTGCGGGCAGGTCATAGAGGACGCGGACGACCGCGTTGGTGAGGTCGATATCGGCGCAGGCGGCGACGATGCGTTCGGTGGCATCCTCGCCCTCGCCGACCTGCAAGCGGATCGTCGTGAAACGCCGGGCCGGGACGGGGACGAATTCAAAGGTCGTCGCGCGGCCCCTCGGCATATCTGGGGCGTCCTCGATATGAACTAGGCAGAAGCCCTTGTCTTCCTTCTCCTCACCGAAGTCAATACGTTCCAGGCTACCCGAATAGACTACGGGCGGATCCTGGCCCCTATTGAGGTCTTGGTATTTATGGATATGGCCCAGGGCTATGTAATCGTAGGATGGGTTGGCGAGTGTACTGGTCAACAGGATGGGGTCGTGGCCGATGATGGCGGTGCGTTCAGAACCGGAGAATACGGCGTCGGCGGCCGCAAGATGGCCGGCGAGCACGGCCGGCACGGCTGGATCGAGTTGGCGGGCGAACTCGTCGATCTGGGCAGCGCAGATTTCCTGTATCGCCGCGGTGATCTCTTCTTGCGGTAGTTCGCGGTATTCGTCATGGGTGCGCAGTATATTGCGTGTCGGCCAGGGCAGCCCTGCGATTTGCACTGGACCATTCGCCGTTTCTACTCGCAGGATCTCCGGACGGCGGACTACATGGGTTCCGGCCAGTTGCAAGTCACTGAAGATGTCGATTGAGGTTGCTTTGCCGAAGGCGACCGGGGCATCGTGGTTGCCCACGATCAATACAATCGGGATGCGCGCTTCTTGCAGGCGGTGGAGTTGCAGGGCGAATTCGCGTTGATGGGTTGGTGTCGGATCGCAGGTTTTGTACATGTCACCTGCGAATAGCACGAGGTCAATTTCTTCCTCGATTGCGAAGTCAAAAGCGGTTGCCAAACTGGCGGCGAAATCCCGGACTCGAGAATGCAGACCGGTACCCGGGTCTATACGCCCGTAGTTTTCGACGCCTAAATGGAGATCGGCGAAATGGAGTAGGTTTAGTGCCATAATTCGCGAAAGAAGAGGCTAAAGAGGGGGAGACCGCTATAATATAAAGATAGTGATGAACTAGGGGAATCCCCATTTACTAAAGGGTTGCACAGGTGTTGTTATGCTTGCATCTAATAGTTGAGTGTAGTATATTGCAGGTAGAGTTTAGGTAGCGGAAGCGGTTGGTCGCTTCCGCTTTTTCTGTAGGTTAAGCGCTTTATTCTTCTCCGTTTGAGGTTGGCAATGAGTGAAGTATATCTTTCGAGAGACGGCTACGAGAAGCTCCAGGGGGAACTAAAAGAACTCAAAGAGGTCGAGCGGCCGACGGTTCGCAAGTCCCTAAAGGTTGCCCGGGAATTTGGCGATTTGTCCGAAAATGCCGAGTATGCAGCGGCAAAGGAAAGGTTGCATTTTATCGAGGGGCGCATCGACAAACTCGAAGATACACTGAGCCGCGCCCGTTTGCTCGAGCACGAGTCGATTCCGGAAGACAAAGTCTATATCGGCGCTACGGTTGAATTGGAGGACCTCAAGAATCCACGCCAGCTCACCTATACACTTGTGGCACCGGAAGAAGCGGATTTTGAAGAGGGGAAGATCTCGACGGTTTCGCCGATCGGGAAGGGGCTATTGGGGCACGAAGAGGGGGAAGAGGTTGAAATTCAAATACCCGCCGGCCAACTGCATTATAAGATAATTAAAATAACGCGCTGAGAGATTTGTCAGTTCACTATGAAACTCCCGGAAAGGCCAAGCCTTTCCGGGAGTTTCGTATTTCCGGTTGAGATCGAATATGGCCAGTGCTGATATGCTGAATGGAAGAGCTGAATTTTGGGCAGCTGCGCTTGAGTTGATAGCCCAACCCAGGTCATTGTCGGAGAGCTTGGGCGCGATGGCGGGTTTGATTTCCGAGTGCTTTGATGCGGATCTTTGTGCGATTTTCCTACTCGAACCACGTTCCGACAAACTCTTACTCGAGGCCTGTGTCGGTGAGGGGGCGGTGAAGGGGGGGCGTCTGCGGGTCGGTCAGGGTATTTCCGGTTTGGCCGTTTTTCATAACAAGACGATACAGGTCGCCCATATGGCGATGGATCCGCGTGCGGTTTTCCTTGTCGGTGAGGAACCGTCCGACAATAGCGTTGTGGCCGTCCCCTTTGGTCATGGCGAAGATCTATCCGGTGTATTTAACCTGCAAAGCAGACCTGGCCGCTGTTTTGTTCCAGGGGAAATCGCGATGCTGGAAGGGGAAGTTGGTAGTAGTATCCGGACGTTGGTCAGCGCGGTACAAACTTTTGAGAATATGAACCGCCGCACGGGGGAGCTGCAGGCCTTAAACGAGTTGGGCCAGGCGATGAACTCGGGTTTGGGATTGGATGAGTCGTTAGAATTGATCGCCTCCTTGGCGGCTGAGGCTCTCCGGGCGAAAGGGTCGGCTGTACGTTTATTGGTGGAAGACGGTACCTTGGCATTGGCGACGGTTGTGACTGAAACGGATAACTCCTTCGATTTGCTTTACGAGCAGCGTATCGCCGAATATGTGGCGGCATCGGGTGAGCCGATCATGATTGACGACGTCCGGGCGTCCCGTGATCCGCAGGCGATGGGGTCATCGTTGGCGTGCGTGCCGTTGGTGTTGGAAGAACGGGTTGTTGGGACGCTAACGCTTTTCGACAAGATTGTCCCTTTGGGCACGGAGCGGCGTCTTTTTAGTATTGATGATTTGGATATGCTTTTTGCCTTATCGAGTCAGATCGCGGCTGAAATCGAGGATATTCGCCTCACGGGGCGGTTGCAGGAATTAGTGCGCACAGAGAAACATCAGGCCAGTCAATTACGTGCGCTCTACAGTCGCTCACAAGCCTTCCTACAATCAATATCTGATGCACTATTGGCAGTTGATCGTGATGGTTTTGTCGAAGAGATCAACACTGTCGGTTTAAGGATATTAGGTGTAGAAGCCAAAAAGACGCCCCAAATTCATATTGACGAACTGGTCGAGGATAAACCTCCGTTGCGCGAATGGTTGGACACGGGCGGGCAGTTTAGCAATCGGGTCGTGACGCTCAATACGGCATCTGGTAAGGTGGCGGCGATGGCCAACCTACAGCCGATTATGGAAGGAACGACCGGTGCTGCCGGTGCGGTGTTGACCTTTCGCGAAATGGGTGAAGTCGGCCGTCTGGTCAATCGGGTGATCGGCGTCCAGCGCACGTATTCCTTCGAAGATATTATTGGCCAGAGCGCCATCATGCATAAAACGGTCGAATTGGCCCGTATTGCTGCCAGTACTAGCTCCAATATTCTTATCCAGGGTGAGACGGGAACTGGCAAGGAGGTTTTTGCCCAGGCTGTTCACAGTGCGAGTGCCTATAGCGAGGGCCCCTTTCTCGCTGTCAATTGTGCAGCCCTGCCGCGGGATTTGATCGAAAGCGAGTTGTTTGGTTATGTCGAAGGGGCATTTACGGGTGCGAGTAAAAAAGGGCGATTGGGCAAGTTTGAACTGGCAAGCGGTGGCACCCTGTTCCTCGATGAGATTGGTGAGATGCCGGCAGATGTACAAGTTAAATTGCTGCGTGTGTTACAGGAAAAGGCGATTGTGCGAGTCGGTGGGGATCGCACGATTCCCATCAACTGCCGGTTGATTGCAGCGACGAATAGGGATCTGCCGCAAGCTGTAGCGGAAGGACGTTTTCGTCGCGATCTGCTCTATCGTCTGAATGTGATTACAATCGAGATACCTGCTCTGAATGAACGTCGCGAGGATATTCCGCTCTTTATCCGGCGATTCGTGCATATTTTTGCCGAACGCAATGGAAAGGTTGTCGTTGGGGTCGACGAGCCGACCATAAACAAGATGAGCCAGTTCGACTGGCCTGGAAATGTGCGCGAACTTGAAAATGCGGTCGAGCATGCAGTGGCATTGGTTCAAGGGCGGACCATTACCGTGGAAGATTTACCCCCACACCTGAACGCCTTTATCAATGATATAGACGGGAACGATAGGGCAATGACCACTTTCGAGCAGGCACAACAGCAAGCTGACGAAGCCCAGCGCCAATTGTACTTAGAGGCATTAAGGGGCGGAGAGGGCGATATACAAAAAGCGGCAAATTTAATGGGGATGAGTCGCGCGACTTTTTATCGTCGTCTAAAGCAATTTGATTTAAATCGCGAAGCATCAAATATGAGATACGAGTATCATAATTGATACGGAGCTGTAAGAATAGCCTGTGCCTGCAATTGCCACATCCAGTAGGCGGTGTAATGGCAGGCGCGTCTCATATTTGAGAAATGGTGGGTCTAAAAAATCCGACAAGTGGTTGAGGTTTGACGCAGTTTGGGTGATTATCACCTGTATCGATGGTGTTTTAATACAGCATTGCCAATATAGTTTAAGTGGCATAATAGTTGCTTGTTATATAGACGAAATAATATCGATGTGTATCTCAAGGAGAATTCGTCTTATGGGCAGCCCAAACATCATTAAAGGTAAATGGCAGGTGATCTGCGAAGCTGGAGATTGCGATGCAGAGGCGAGAACTGTTGGATTATGTCCGCGTCACTACCAGCAAGTTAGACGGCATGGTCGCCTGACGCCAGAGCGGGAATATCACAAGCGCAGTGGAGATTGTCGGGTTGGTATTTGCGGCGAAGGGCAGGTCGCAAAGGGATATTGCTTTCGCCACTATCAGCAGGTACGCCGCTATGGCCGGCTCACTCCTGAGCGCGAACGGGTTTATGGTCGGACCAGTTGCAAGCTGGTAGATTGCGATGGAAGACATTCATCGCGGGGATATTGCAAGAAGCATTATATGAGCGAGTATTATCTACCTAAAGTAGCAAGTGTTGAGACCGCACGGCGCAGTGCATAGGCGGTAAAGCTTCGAAGAGGCTCCCTTGGGTGGTGGAATTATTGCAAGTGGAGTGGCAGTGGCGAAGGCGGGATTCATATGCGAGAGTTTAGGATGTACCATTGCTTAAGACTCTTTTATCGCATGTTTCCTAAGCAGTGTCGCTACTTAGTTTCCAACCACTCTTGACAGTTAGAAAAAGCAGTCTTACTTTATTTAGTCTATGGGTGACGGGGGTGTTTGGTCCGTTGACGTAGGGTCCGTTGACGTAGGGCGGGAATAGCTCAGTTGGCTAGAGCGCGAGCCTTCCAAGCTCGGGGTCGCGGGTTCGAGTCCCGTTTCCCGCTCCATATACAATAAGTAAAAATTCATGTAATTGCAGCCGATGTAGCTCAGTCGGTAGAGCGCATCCTTGGTAAGGATGAGGTCACCAGTTCAACCCTGGTCATCGGCTCCATTTCTATAGCGCTTCCAACTTAAACTCGGCGAGTTCCGATGCCAAGAGATCAAATATCGCTGGAATGTGAAATCTGCAGCCGGCGCAACTATACAACAACCAAAAACAGGCGGAACCAACCTGGCCGTGTCGAATACAAAAAGTATTGTCGTTTTTGTCATAAGCACACGGCGCACAAGGAAACCCGCTAGGCATAGGGCAGTAGCTCAATTGGTAGAGCTCCGGTCTCCAAAACCGGCGGTTGCAGGTTCAAGTCCTGTCTGCCCTGCCAGGCTTCTGCATTAGGGTAAGGGGATGTGGGATAAACTTACTAGTTTTGTCAAAGAGGTGCGGGCTGAGTTTACCAAAGTCAGTTGGCCAACGCGTGAGGACCTAATCAGTTCTACAGGTGTTGTGTTGGCTTTTTCTGCGGTCTTTGCAGTCTTCATTGGTATGTTCGATTTGATTATCTCCTTCATTTGGGGAATTCTTCTAGGGCAGTAATTCCCGTAGGGCATAAAAGCAAGATGGCGGCGTACTTAACTCGCCGCTTCTTTTTATGTTCGAGTTTGACGGGAGCTAACACCGGAATTGGGGCCATGGCTCAGCGCTGGTATGCTCTGCATACGTATTCAGGGCACGAGAACAAGGTAAAGACTTACTTGGAATCGCTAATTGAGGAGGGGGCTGCTAGTGGCGCCATTGCTCAAGTAGTTGTCCCAACTGAGGAAGTCGTTGAACTCCGCGCCGGCAAGAAGACCGTTGTTAAAAAACGGTTTTTGCCTAGCTACGTGTTGATTGAAATGGAAATGTCAAAGGATGCTTGGTATCAAGTTACCAATGTTCCTGGAGTGACTAGCTTTGTTGGTCCTGCTCGCAAGCCGCAGCCGCTGCGACAGGAGGAAATTGATCATATACTAGGTTATATTGATCGCCGTAAGGATCAAGAGGTTGAAGACATACCCTTTGCCGTTGGCGATCAGGTCAAGGTCAACGATGGGGCATTTAAAGATTTTATCGGCACTGTGCAGGAAGTACTGCCAGAAAAACGCCGATTGAAAATCATGGTGAGCATCTTTGGGCGCGCTACATCGGTAGAGCTCGACGTGTTGCAAGTCGAGCCGGCCGAAGAAGCAGCGGTCTAAAGGGCGAGTAGGAGCTTAGAGGAGTATCGCAAATTATGGCTAAAAAAGAAATAGCCCAAATCAAGTTGCAGGTTCCGGCCGGTCAGGCCAATCCGACACCACCCGTTGGCCCGGCTTTAGGGCAGCATGGTGTCAATATCATGGAATTTTGCAAAGCATTTAATGCTCAGACCCAAGAGAAGCAGGGGCTGATCATTCCCGTGGTGATCACCGTTTATGCAGATCGCACGTTCTCTTTCATTACCAAGACGCCTCCCGCTTCGGTTTTGCTTCTGAAAGCCGCTGGATTGGCAAAGGGGTCAGGGGTGCCAAATCGCGACAAGGTCGGTACCGTGTCTTCGGATCAGGTGCGTGAGATTGCTGAATTGAAAATGCCCGATTTAAACGCAGCTTCCATGGAATCTGCGATGTCGATGATCGCGGGCACGGCTCGTAGTATGGGGCTATTGGTTGAATAATCGCATTTTGCAAGTGTGCTCCTTTATAGAGGTATAGAATGGCTAGAGGAAAAAGATACAGAGAGGCGCTAGAAGCTTTTGATCGCGATGAGTCTTATTCGTGGGAAGATGCAGTAAGAATTCTCAAAGGTTTTCCCAAGCGCAAATACGATGAAACGGTTGAGCTTTCCCTGCATTTGGGAATTGACGGCAGGCAGGCTGATCAGGCGCTTCGAGGTACGGTAATGTTGCCTCATGGCACAGGTAAGGATCTGAGGGTCTTAGTTATTACCCAAGGTCCTTTGGAGCAGGAGGCCAAAGATGCCGGCGCAGATTTTGTCGGCGGGGCCGATATGGCCGAGAAGATTCAAGGCGGTTGGCTTGATTTTGACTTGGTGATAGCCTCTCCAGATATGATGGGTCAAGTAGGTAAACTTGGGCGGGTTCTTGGGCCGCGTGGCCTTATGCCGAATCCCAAGACTGGCACAGTTACTCGCGAGGTGGCCAAGGCGGTCAAAGAGGCTAAGTCGGGCCGCATTGAGTATCGCGCCGACAGCAAATCGGGCAACAATGCTCAGGCTCCCATCGGCAGGTTGTCTTTCGAAGAGACGGCCTTAGTTGAAAACGCCCAGGCATTTATCGATGCCATTTTGCGCGCCAGGCCATCGGCGACTAAAGGGCAATATATCCGCAAGTTGATTATTTCGTCGGTAATGGGTCCGGGCATCAAAATCGACCGCACCCAAATCGCCGCGTGAAAAAGGCTATATAAACATGGCGACAGTAGGGAAAGAAGAAAAAATAGCTGAGTTAAAGACTATTTTGGCCGGGGCTAAAGGCCTTTATCTAGCCGACTTCACGGGTATTGATGTCGAGGCAGTGAACGAGTTGCGCAATAAACTGCGCGATGCTGAGGTGCACTATCAGGTGGTTAAGAATCGCCTGGCTATTCGGGCCGCCGAGGAAGCGGGTATTGCCGGACTAAAGGAGCATTTCACGGGCCCCACGGCAATCGCTTATTCAAATGAGGATCCCATTGCGCCGGCCAAGATTCTTCAGGATTTCGCCGATGATGGCGGCAAGATGCTTATCAAATCCGGTTACATGGATGGCAAGATTCTCGCTGCCGATGAGGTTCAGGTCATCGCAAAGCTGCCTTCAAGGCATGAATTGCTGGGCAAGGTTGTTGGTAGCGTGCAGAGTCCTCTATATGGTTTTAGTGCCGTTTTGAATGGCTTGTTGCGCGGCTTGGTAGGTGTGTTGTCGGCTGTCGAAAAGCAAAAAGGAGAAGGCGGAGAAAACGCCTGATCTCATTCGATCTTTAATGACTTATAATCCAATTACGTGATCCATATACAGGAGGTTGTATATCATGACCGAAGAAACCACGACTGAAGAAACTGCCGTCAGCGGCAAAGTCGGCGAGATTATCGAGACCATTGGTGCGCTCACCGTCCTTGAGTTGGCCGAGCTGGTCAAGGCGCTTGAGGATAAATTCGGCGTATCGGCTGCTGCGCCGGTAATGATGGCTGCTGCTGGTGGCGGTGAAGAAGCGCCGCCGGAGAAAGATACATTTGATGTTGTTCTTACCGGCGTCGGTGATAAGAAGATTCAGGTTATTAAGGTTGTTCGCGAGATCACTAGCCTCGGATTGAAAGAAGCTAAAGCGCTCGTCGACGAAGCCCCCAAGGCTGTCAAAGAGGGTGCGTCGAAGGATGAAGCTGCAGAGATCCAGAAGCAGTTGCAGGATGCCGGAGCTACTGTAGAGCTCAAATAGGGGAGTTGCGGATTATATCATTTATCCGGACCATACCTGCGCTTCTGCAGTGCGAACTTGAGGAAAGCTCATGGGCTGTTGGCCTTCTGCCGTTCGGGCAGGGGGTCCGTTGCTCCATGGGCTTTTGCCTTAAACAACAATAAGGAGTTTGGACTTTGGCAAAGACGAACGGAAGTATCGAACGGCGCTCTTTTGGCAAGATTAAAGAAGTCGTTGAGATGCCAAACCTGCTTTCGGTTCAGATTGACTCCTTCGAAGACTTCCTGCAACTCGATGTTGCACCCAGGCAGCGCAAGCGGCGCGGTCTGCACCTAGTCTTCGAGAGTATCTTTCCGGTTACAGACGCCCACGGAATCTACTCCCTCGAGTATGTTGGTTACTCTATTGGAAATCCCCGTTATAGCGAAGAGGAATGCCGCGAACGGGGAATGACTTTTGCCGCACCATTGCGCGCGACCCTGCGCTTGGTAACTCGCGACAAAGAAAGCCCTGACAGTCCGATAAAGGATGTTGTCGAACAGTCCGTCTTCTTGGGTGAACTGCCACTGATGACCGGTGAAGGCACGTTTATCGTCAATGGGGCCGAACGCGTGGTTGTCAGCCAATTGCATCGTTCGCCTGGCGTGTTTTTCGATGAGACCATACATCCCAATGGCAAACGGTTGTTCTCGGCGCGGATTCTCCCCTATAAGGGACCTTGGCTCGAGTTCAGCATGGACATTAACGACATTATGTACGTGCATATTGATCGGCGGCGAAAAATGCCGGTCTCTTTGCTTTTGAAGGCACTCGGCCTCTCTAAGGAGGGCGAGATCCTCAGCCTATTCCGCGAAGAAGAGGAAGTGCCGGTCGATGACGAGTTGATTGATCGCTACAATGGCGGCACGGACATCGTCGATAAGAGCAGCGGTGAGATTGCCTTAGAAGCCTACGAAGTAATTTCCGGTGAAAAGCTCGTGGCGTTACAGGCGGCCAAGCTCAAGAAGCTCAAAGTCTTGGCTGTCCCTGTGGGCAATGATCCGGGTGTTATGGAGAATACGCTGAAAAAGGATCCGAGCGAAGACGAAGAGGATGCCTTAACGCGCATATATAACCTGTTGCGCCCTGGCGATCCCCCGAATATTGAAACCGCCCGCGGTTTGCTCGAGCGATTATTTTTCAACCCCAAGCGCTATAATTTGGGGGATGTGGGGCGTTATCGCATTAATCGTCGCTTGGATGTGGGGATACCCTTTGAAAGCACGGTGCTGCACCTCGAAGATTTCATGACGATAATCCACTATCTGCTAGGTTTGCGGGTAGGACAGGGCAACACCGACGATATTGATCATCTGGGCAATCGCCGCGTGCGTTTGGTTGGTGAATTGCTCGCCAACCAATTCAGCATCGGCCTAACGCGCATGTCGCGGACCGTTCGCGAACGCATGAGTTTGCGCGATGATGAACAGATTACACCGCACGATTTGGTCAACGCGAGAACGGTTTCGACTGTGGTCCAGGCGTTTTTCGGGTCGAGCCAGTTGTCCCAATTTATGCAGCAGACCAACCCGCTTGACGAGCTTACCCATAAGCGACGCCTTAGTGCTCTTGGGCCGGGTGGCCTCAGTCGTGATCGGGCCGGTTTTGAGGTTCGAGACGTGCACTATACCCACTATGGCCGTATTTGCCCAATTGAGACGCCTGAAGGTCCCAATATCGGTCTAATCTCTTCGTTGAGCACTTATGCGCGGGTCAATTCCTTCGGTTTTCTGGAGACGCCTTATCGCAAGGTTGTCAATGGCAAGGTGACCACTGAGATTGAATACCTCACTGCTGCCGAAGAGGATAAGTATTGCATTGCGCAGGCTAACGCGCCGATCAATGAAAATGGCGAATACCTTGACGATTTGGTCAAGGCCCGACGGCGGGATGACTATCCTATGGTCTCGCCAAGTGAGCTCGACTATATGGATGTTTCGCCAAAGCAGTTGGTTAGCGCAGCGGCGGCGTTGATACCCTTCCTTGAACACGATGATGCCAACCGTGCGTTGATGGGTTCTAATATGCAGCGCCAAGCGGTGCCATTGCTCTTCACCCAGGCACCCTTTGTCGGTACGGGTATGGAAGGTAAGATCGCACTCGATTCGGGTGCCGTCGTTTTGGCTCGGAACCCAGGTGAAGTCATACGCGTTGATGCTGAGCGCATTGCTGTGCGCCGGGACAAAAAAAATAGCATGCCGCTGACGCCGCTGGACACTGCGGATGAAGACCAGTATAAGTTGATTAAATTTGCTCGTTCCAACCAAGATTGCTGTATTAATCAGCGGCCGCTGGTGCAGGTCGGGGACAAAGTCCAAATGGGACAGGCATTGGCCGATGGGGCGGGCACGGAGCGAGGTGATTTGGCGTTGGGTATGAATGTACTCGTCGCCTTTATGCCTTGGAACGGCTATAACTTCGAAGACGCCATCGTCATAAACGAGCGCCTGCTCAAACGAGACATCTTTACTTCGGTACACATCGAAGAGTTTGAACTCCAGGTTCGCGATACCAAGCGTGGTCAGGAGGAGATTACCCGCGAAATTCCCAATGTCAGCGAAGTTGCGGTGCGCAATCTCGATGATGAAGGCATTATCCGCATCGGTGCCGAAGTTGGTCCAGGCGATATCTTGGTCGGTAAAGTAACCCCCAAGGGGGAGAGCGAGTTATCGCCAGAAGAGCGTCTCTTGCGAGCTATTTTTGGTGAGAAAGCTGGAGATGTCCGAGACGCGTCACTAAAAGCGCCACCGGGCATGGAGGGCGTGGTGATTGACCGCAAGGTCTTCTCGCGCAAGGAGCGCAGCGAATCTTCGCGCCGTAAGGAAAAGAGCACCCTCGCCGAATATGAGAAAGAGGCGGAGGAGCGCAAAGAACAGTTGATCTCCGAACGCAATACGAAATTGCTTGACATTGTCGGTGATATTAAGCTTGGGCGCCTTCGTTCGTCTGAAGATGACAGCGTAGTAGTGCGCGAAGGGACTCAACTAACTGATCGCTTGATCGAGAGGGTCGATTTCTCGACCATCTCACCCGAAGAAGGGTGGACCGAGGATGACAAGGTTAGCGACCGGGTTGAGGAGCTGTTGCGATATAGCTCCGAGCAACTACAGCTTATTGATGAGCAGGCAGAGCGTAAGGTCGAACGCCTGACTCGTGGGGATGAGCTTCCGCCTGGCATTGCGCAATTGGTCAAGGTTTATGTGTCCAAGAAACGCAAACTCGCCGTCGGTGATAAAATGGCAGGCCGTCATGGTAATAAAGGGGTCGTTTCCTATATTGCTCCAGAAGAGGATATGCCTTTCCTCGAGGATGGTACTACTATCGATATCTGTCTCAATCCTCTCGGTGTTCCTTCTCGGATGAATTTGGGCCAAGTATTCGAAACACACCTCGGTATGGCCGCCGCCGCTCTAGGGATACATGTTGCTACCCCAGTTTTTGATGGGGCAACGCTTGATGAGGTGAAGGAGCTGTTCGACGAGGCCGGACTTCCCAACGACGGTAAGCAAATACTTCACGATGGGCGTACAGGCGAAAAGATCGATAAGCGAGTGACGGTGGGGCAGATATATGTATTGAAGCTCTCGCACTTGGTTGCCGACAAAATCCATGCTCGTTCCATTGGACCTTATTCGCTCGTTACTCAGCAGCCACTGGGCGGCAAGGCTCAATTTGGCGGTCAACGCTTCGGCGAGATGGAAGTATGGGCCCTCGAGGCTTATGGGTCTGCATATACATTGCAGGAGATGCTGACCGTCAAGTCCGATGATGTTGCTGGTCGTTCAAAAATCTATGAGGCTATTGTGAAAGGCGAGAATCCGCCAGAACCTGGGATTCCCGAATCTTTCAATGTACTTGTCAAAGAATTGCAGAGCCTGTGTCTGGATGTCATCCTAGAAGATAGTCGGATGGTCGAGACCTATTGATTCGCAGAAAATTCGCATAAGACGCAAAGGGGGCTTCTGTGTTACAGACTGCAAATACATCGCGTAAACCAAATACTTTCGATTCGATTCGTATACAACTCGCTTCTCCCGAAACCATCCGCGCATGGTCGCAAGGAGAGGTGACCAAACCCGAGACGATCAATTATCGATCCTTCAAACCGGAACGGGACGGGCTCTTTTGTGAGCGCATCTTCGGCCCCGTCAAGGATTGGAATTGCCATTGTGGTAAGTACAAAGGCATTCGTTACCGTGGCGTAGTTTGCGACCGGTGCGGCGTTGAAGTTACCCAGGCCAAGGTTCGTCGTGAGCGCTTGGGCCATATCGAGTTGGCCGTATGCGTATCGCATATTTGGTATTTCAAATCGCTGCCTTCGCGCATTGGTGCTTTGCTCGATATATCGATGCGTAACTTGGAGCGAGTTCTCTATTACGAATCTTATGTCGTTATCGACGAACGAGGTGCTCCGGTAGAGAAGAACCAGCTCCTTACCGAAGAAGAGTTGATCGAGATCCAAGAAGAGGGTGGTGATCCCGATGTCGAAATGGGAGCGCCTGCGGTTAAGCGTCTCTTGGGGATGATCGATATTGAAGAGCTTTCGGCCGAGTTGCGGACTCAGGTCCGCATGGAGACTTCTATTCAGCGCAAGCAGGATGCCTTAAAGCGGCTCAAGGTCGTGGAGGCTTTTCGCCAGTCCGAAAACCGGCCTGAGTGGATGATCCTCAACAATGTCCCGGTGATTCCGCCCGATTTGCGTCCGCTGGTACCTTTGGAGGGTGGACGTTTCGCGACGTCTGATCTCAACGATCTTTATCGACGGGTTATCAATCGCAATAATAGACTCAAAAAACTGATTCACATTAAGGCACCCGAAGTTATCTTGCGCAATGAGAAGCGCATGCTACAGGAGGCCGTTGACGCTCTCTTTGACAATGGCCGCCGTTCGCGTGCGGTGCGTGGCGATGGTAATCGTTCGCTGAAATCGCTTAGCGATCTGCTCAAAGGTAAACAAGGTCGCTTTCGCCAGAATTTGTTGGGCAAGCGTGTCGACTATTCAGGGCGCTCGGTTATCGTTGTCGGTCCCGATCTGAAATTGCACCAGTGTGGCTTGCCAAAAAGTATGGCACTTGAGCTTTTCAAGCCTTTTGTAATCAAGAAACTAGAAGAAAAAGGATTGGTGCAAACAGTAAAGAGTGCGAAGAAGCTCGTTGAGCGAGAACGCTCTGAGGTTTGGGATATTCTCGAAGAAATAATCAGCGATCATTGTGTATTGCTCAATCGCGCCCCGACGTTGCATCGCCTTGGTATTCAGGCATTCCAGCCCAGTTTGGTTGAAGGTAAAGCCATTCGTCTTCACCCCCTAGTTTGTGCAGCATTCAATGCTGATTTTGATGGCGACCAAATGGCTGTACATCTCCCGCTATCTTTTGAAGCGCAGATTGAAGCCCGTCTTTTGATGCTTTCTGCCAACAATATCCTCAAACCGGCCGATGGCGAGCCAGTTATCATGGATAATCCACAGGATATCGTCCTTGGCAGCTATTATATGACTAAGGTGCGTTTTAGTGAAGCAGATGCGATCGAGCGGCGCTTTTCTAATCCTTCTGAAGCGCTTGCGGCCCATGATGCAAGGAGAATAACGCTCCATCAACCTATTAAAGTGCGGATTGACGGAGAATTAGTTGATACCACTGTCGGTCGGATAATTTTCAACGAGGTTTTGCCCGAGGAAATGGGTTTCATTAACCGGACGATAGACAAGGCCGATATTAAAAAGATCACGGCCGATGTGCATCGTCAGCTTGGTAATCGGCGCACGGCGGAATTTGTCGATACGCTCAAGAAGATGGGCTATCAATATGCGACATTGGCAGGGGTGTCGATTGCAGTCGATGATGTTGTGGTGCCCGAAGCCAAGACCCAAATAATTAATGCGTCACTCGTTGAAGTTGAGAAAGTCCGTGACCAATACGCCAATGGCATTATTACGGATGGCGAGCGTTATAATAAAATCATCGATATTTGGACACATGCTACATCCTCTGTATCGCGTGCTGTGCAGGCGACGTTAGAGGAGGCCGAGGAGGGGTTCAACTCGGTCTACGTAATGAAGGATTCTGGCGCTCGCGGTAGTGAGGATCAGATTAAACAGCTTGGTGGTATGCGTGGTTTGATGAACAAGCCACAAAAGAAACTTACCGGCGCAGTCGGTGAAATTATTGAAACGCCTATTATAGCCTCTTTTAAAGAGGGTTTATCGGTGCTCGAATACTTTATTTCTACCCATGGTGCGCGCAAGGGTTTAGCTGATACCGCACTTAAAACGGCGGAAGCGGGTTATCTGACTCGCCGAATGGTGGATGTTGCGCAAGATGTGGTCATCCTAGAAGATGACTGCATGACAAGCCAGGGATTATGGGTCGGGGCACTCAAGGATGGCGAGGAGGTTATCCAACCACTCGCAGATCGCATCGTTGGTCGTGTTATGCAAGAAGATGCTACTGATACCGACGGTACGGTGATAGCTGAAGCCGATGTCTTGTTGGATGAGGAAGACGCGAACCGCATCGCCCAAGCCGGTATTGAACTCGTGCTTATTCGCTCTGTCCTTACTTGTGAGTCGGATCGTGGCGTGTGTATCAAATGCTACGGTCGCAATATGGCGAATGGCCGGGTGGTCAATATCGGCGAGGCTGTTGGGGTTGTGGCGGCACAAAGTATTGGAGAGCCGGGCACCCAGTTAACGCTGCGAACCTTTCACATCGGTGGTACTGCAAGTCGTATTGCTGAGCAAACTCAGATTAAGACTCGCCGAGCCGGGCGTATCAATTTCGTGAATATTGACACAGTGGAGAATCCTGATACAGGTACCACGATTGTCGGTCGCAATGGCGAAATCGAGTTATTGGACGAGCAAAATAGGGTAAGGGCGCGAATGAACGCCCCCTACGGTGCGAAGCTCAAAGTTGAGAATGGTGCTGATGTTGAAGCGGCACAAGTCCTCTACGAGTGGGACCCCTACAGCAATGTGATTCTTACCGACCGTCCCGGTAAAATTAGGTTCACTGACATCATTGACGGGGTGACGATGCGTGAGGAGTTCGATGAAACCACGGGTATGAGTGCCCGCGGCATTGTCGAACAGCGTGACCGCTCGTTGAGTCCGCAAATTGAGATCGAGAGCAAGGAACAGGGGACTAGGTCCTATATCATTCCTGTTGGAGCCCGTTTGCTGGTCCAAGATGGAGATGATCTCGTTCCGGGGCAGATCCTGGTGAAGATCCCGCGCGAACGCTCTAAGACGCGAGATATTACTGGTGGTTTGCCGCGTGTTGCCGAACTCTTTGAGGCAAGGCGGCCGAAGGAACCTTCAGTAATATCAGAAATTAATGGCACAGTTGTCTTCGGGGGATTGGTTCGCGGTAACCGCGAGTTAATTGTCACTTCGCCGGATGGTGAAGACAAGAAGTACCTCGTGCCTTATGGTAAGCACCTTCGTGTGCATGAGGGGGACCGGGTTGTCGCCGGTGAGCGTCTCTCTGAGGGCTCTGTGAATCCACACGACATTTTGCGTGTGCAAGGCGTGAACAAGGTTCAGGAATACTTGGTCAATGAAATCCAGGACGTCTATCGTTTGCAGGCGGTGGAGATCAACGACAAGCATGTTGAGGTGATCGTCAAACAGATGTTGCAAAAAGTGCGCATCATTGATCCAGGCGATACCAACTTCCTCGAAGGGGAGGAGGTTGATAAAATTCGCTTCAATAAGGAAAATGACAAAGTTATTTCTGAAGGCGGTGATCCGTCCACTTGTCAGCCGATTCTATTGGGAATTACCCGCGCCTCTCTGCGCACGGACAGTTTTATTTCCGCGGCTTCATTCCAAGAAACGACTCGAGTGCTCACCGAAGCTGCTGTTCAGGGCAAGGTTGATCATCTTCGAGGTCTCAAGGAAAATGTCATTATCGGCCGCCTGATACCCGCTGGTACTGGCACTAAAGTCTATCAGGGCATCACCTATGAAGGCGCGAATCCTGAAGAGAATGGTGAAGCCGCACTCGCTGGAGTCGAAGCAGGGGAAGAAACAGGTGTTTTCGGGGAGTAAAGTATTGACAGTTATGCCAACTAGACCTAAATTATGAGTTTGCTATTTACATGGAACCACAAGGAGAGGTAGCACTTGCCAACAGTTAGCCAGTTGGTCCGTAAGGGCCGGCATAGATCGCAGAAAAAGACAGATTCTCCAGCGTTGATCGGTTGTCCGCAGCGCCGTGGTGTCTGCACGCGTGTTTTCACTACCACGCCCAAAAAGCCCAACTCGGCTCTGCGCAAGATGGCTCGCGTCCGTTTGACCACAGGGATTGAGGTCACGGCCTATGTGCCGGGTGAGGGTCATACACTCCAAGAACACTCAATCGTCCTAGTCCGCGGAGGCCGTATTAAAGATTGCCCCGGCGTGCGCTATCATATTGTGCGTGGTGTCCTTGATGCCACGGGCGTAGCTGACCGCCGCCAGGGCCGCTCAAAGTACGGCGCCCGGCGTCCGGACTAGAACAGACAAGAGATAAGAGATGTCGCGTCGAAAAAAAGCAATTAAACGCAAGCTGCTGCCGGATCCTAAGTATCATAATGTATTGGCGGCTCGATTTGTAAATTCGCTGATGAAGCAGGGCAAAAAAAGTGTTGCCGAGCGCATTTTCTATGATTCGATTGAAATGGTCGCTGATCGTAGTGACCAGGATGCCATCGAGATCTTTCAGAAAGCGCTTGAAAACGCCAAACCGATCGTCATGGTAAAGTCGCGCCGAGTTGGTGGTCAGACTTATCAGATACCGGTTGAAGTGCGGCCGGATGAGCGGACTGCGCGGTCGATTCGCTGGTTAATCAGTCATGCCCGTAGTCGTTCCGAACGCACCATGGCTGAGCGATTGGCTAACGAATTTATCGCCGCATCAAAGGGTGAAGGCGGCGCTGTGCGACAGAAAGAAGAAGTCCACCGCATGGCAGAGGCGAATAAAGCCTTCGCTCATTACAGGTTCTAAAGAGGCTCATAGAGTAATGGCACGAGAGTTTTCACTCGAAGATACGCGCAATATCGGCATTGCCGCACATATTGACGCTGGCAAGACGACGACCACTGAGCGCATCCTGTTTTATACAGGCCGACTCCATCGCATGGGCGAAGTCCACGATGGCACGGCGACTATGGATTGGATGGAACAGGAGCGCGAGCGAGGTATCACGATTACTTCCGCTGCGACGGCCTGTGAGTGGAAGGATCATCGCGTCAACATAATTGATACGCCTGGGCATGTTGACTTCACGGCTGAAGTCGAACGTTCATTGCGCGTGCTTGATGGTGCGATCAGCGTCTTCTGTGCAGTCGGCGGTGTTGAGCCGCAGTCTGAGACCGTCTGGCGCCAGGCAGACAAATACGATGTGCCGCGAATTGCATTCGTTAATAAGATGGATCGTAACGGGGCCGACTTTTTCAAGGTCCTAGATATGTTAAAGGATCGGTTGGGCAGCAATTTTGTGCCCGTTCAGTTGCCTATTGGCACAGGTGAGACCTTTAACGGCATGATTGATTTGGTCGAAATGAAGGCGATCACCTTTGAAGAAGCCAGTCAGGGATCAAACTACTTCGAAAATGAGATTCCCGAGGATCTAAAAGAGAGCGCTCTTGAATATCGCGAAAAACTGCTTGAGGGTGTTGCAGAGTTCGACGATGGATTGCTCGAAAAGTTCCTCGAAGGGAACGAGATTAGCCCCGACGAGATTCGCGCCGCCCTACGCAAGGCAACTATCGCACTAAAAGCTGTACCTGTCTTATGCGGAAGTGCCTATAAGTATAAAGGCGTGCAACAGTTGCTGGACTCGGTTCTTCACTATCTTCCGGCTCCGGCAGATCTCAAGGATGTTAAAGGTTTACTGCCCAATTCAGAAGAAGAAGTCATCCGCGATACCCGCGATGACGCTCCTTTTGCTGGCTTGGCCTTTAAGGTTATGACCGATCCCTTTGTTGGTCGCTTGACCTTTGTTCGCGTCTATTCTGGCTCGATAAAGGCTGGTTCATATTTGTATAATGTGACCAATGACCGCAGGGAACGCGCTTCGCGCTTGCTCGAAATGCATGCCAATGACCGGTCTGAACGGACTGAGGCTTTTGCTGGAGATATTGTAGCTGTAGTCGGTCTTAAAAATACGACTACAGGGGATACGTTATGCGACGAAGATAATCCCATCATCCTTGAGAAGATTGAGTTTGCCGAGCCTGTGGTTCACGTTGCGATTGAGCCCAAAACTCGGGCAGATCAAGAGCAATTGCATGTAGCTCTGTCCAAGCTCAGCGAAGAGGATCCAACCTTCAGGGTGCGCCAGGACGATGAGACGGGCCAAACTGTCATGTCGGGAATGGGCGAATTGCATTTGGAGATCCTGATAGACCGTCTCTTTCGCGAGTTTAAGGTTGAGGCTAATGTTGGCAAGCCCCAGGTCGCTTATAAAGAAGGCATAAAGAAGGCTGTTGAGGCTACAGGGCGTTTTATCCGTCAATCCGGTGGCCGCGGCCAATTTGGCCATGTTGAGCTCGAGATTGAGCCAGGTGAACCCGGTACGGGGCTGATCTTCGAATCGAAAATCGTCGGCGGTAATATTCCAAAGGAATTCATCAATCCCGTCCGTGATGGCATTGCTGAATCCATGACCTCAGGGCCGGTTGCAGGATTTCCAATTGAGGACATAAAAGTGACGTTGGTCGACGGTACGTATCACGACGTTGATTCTTCGGAAATCGCTTTTAAGATCGCCGGTTCCATGGGTTTCAAAGAAGGAACCCGAAAGGCGTCTCCATTCCTCATGGAGCCGATTATGGAACTTGAGGTGGTTGTCCCAGAACAGTATTTGGGCGATGTAATGGGCGATCTCAACTCGCACCGCGGTGAAATACAAGGCATCAATCCTCGGTCTGATGCCCAAGTCATCAAAGCTTTTGTACCACTTAGTGAGACTTTTGGTTATGCGACCCGGCTGCGCTCGTTAACTCAGGGCCGGGCATTATTCACAATGCAGTTTTCTAAATATCAGGCGGTTCCGAATAGTATTACTGAGGAAATCGTCGCTAAAGTTCAAGGTTAAGACTTCAACGAGATCTTTCCAGAGACAAGGAGAGGATAGGAAAAATGGCTAAGGAACAGTTTCAGCGTAACAAACCACATGTTAATATCGGCACGATCGGCCACGTTGATCATGGCAAGACGACGCTGACGGCGGCTATCACTTTGCATCAGGCGAACAAGGGCTTGGCCGAGGCGAAGAATATTGATGATATCGATAATGCGCCCGAAGAGAAAGCTCGTGGGGTGACAATCAATGTTTCGCATCAGGAGTATGAGACGGAGAAGCGGCACTACGCGCATGTCGATTGCCCTGGTCACGCTGATTATATCAAAAACATGATCACTGGTGCTGCTCAGATGGATGGTGCGATCTTAGTCGTCAGCGCGGCTGACGGCCCTATGATCCAAACGCGCGAGCATATTCTTCTCGCCCGTCAGGTGAGCGTGCCCCGCATTGTGGTTTTCATGAACAAAGTTGACCAGGTCGACGATGAGGAGTTGCTCGACTTGGTCGAGTTGGAAACCCGCGAGCTACTTTCCGAATACGGCTTTGAGGGTGACGATACTCCGGTTATCCGCGGTTCGGCTTTGCAAGCTTTTGAAGGTTCAGACACAGCGACGGGCACGCAGGCGATAGATGAGTTGATGGACGCCGTTGACGAGTTCATTCCCGATCCGGTCCGCGATATTGAGAAGCCCTTCTTGTTGCCGATTGAAGACGTCTTCACGATCCAGGGGCGTGGAACAGTTGGTACGGGTCGTGTTGAACGCGGTCGGGTTAAGGTCGGCGAAGATGTTGAAATCGTCGGTATTAAGGAGACGCGTAAAACGACTGTCACTGGCGTTGAAATGTTTCGCAAGTTGCTCGATGAAGGCGAGGCTGGTGATAATGTTGGGCTTCTGTTGCGCGGTGTTGAAAAAGCCGAACTGATGCGTGGAATGGTCGTTTGCAAACCCGGCTCGGTTTTACCGCACACCAAGTTCAAGGCCGAGGTCGTCGTATTGACGCCCAAAGAAGGTGGACGTGAAAAACCCTTCTTCTCAGGCTATCGCCCACAGTTCTTTTTCCGCACCACAGACGTTACGGGTTCGATTGGCTTGCCTGAGGGCACCGAGATGGTTATGCCCGGTGATAACGTCACGATAGAGGTAGAATTGGGTCAGCCGATCGCCATTGAACCGCAGCTTCGATTTGCGATTCGAGAAGGTGGCCGAACCATCGGCTCCGGTGTCGTTACCGAAGTCACCGAAACCGAATAAGAGAAGATAGGGAGACCCTAGCAAGTGGCAGCTGATAGAATACGTATTCGACTGAAAGCCTATGATCACATGGCTTTGGATAGGTCCGTGGACGAGATCGTCCAGACGGTCAAGCGGAGCGGGGCCCGGATTGTCGGCCCCGTGCCGTTGCCGACTTCCCGCACGATATATACAGTGTTGCGGTCTCCGCATGTGGACAAGAAGTCGCGTGAGCAGTTCGAAACGCGGATTCACAAGCGGCTTATCGATATTTTCGATTCAACGCCGCAAACCGTGGATGCATTGATGAAACTTGATCTGCCTGCTGGTATTGGCATCGATATAAAGGTCTGACAGGACAATGAGCACGCAGGTAGATATTTTAAACAGTGAAGGTCAAGCGAGCGGGTCTGTAGAACTGCCCGAGGATCTTTTTGCTATCGAGGTCTCAGAGTATGCTCTTTATCGAGCAGTAGTCGCTTATGAGGCAAATCAACGGCAGGGGACCGCTTCGGTTAAGACGCGGTCCGAAATTGCTCGAACGAGTAAGAAGCACCATCGCCAGAAAGGCACTGGTATGGCCCGTCGTGGCTCTATGCGGTCGCCTTTGGTCCGCGGTGGTGGGGTCGCTTTTGGTCCCCAACCTCGATCTTATTACGAAAAGTTACCCAAGTCTCTGAAGCGATTGGCTTTGCGGTCTGCTTTGACGGTTAAGGGATCTGGAGATCAGATCAAGGTAATCGAGGATTTTGATTTTGCCGAGCCAAGCACTAAGTCTTTTAGAAAGATTTTGGATGCCTGTGGCCTAAACGATCAGAAGCTTCTCTTTATTACAGCTGAAAATGCCCCTATACTAGTCAAGTCTAGCCGTAATTTGCCCAAAGTGAACATTGCTCATTTGGGGTCTTTGGGGACTTATGATTTGCTGAGAGCTGATATAGTGCTTTTTACTCATCAGGCTTTCGATAAGTTCGTAGAAACTCATCGGCAAGAAGGCTGAGAGGAATCGTTAAGTGAACAATCCAAGAACCATTATTCAAAAGCCTATTATTACGGAGAAAGCCACGATTCTACGCGAAAGCAATAAATATGCTTTTCGCGTTCTCTCTGGAGCGAATAAGATACAAATTCGCCAAGCGATAGAATCTATTTTTTCCGTTAAAGTTGAGTCCGTTCGCACGGTCAATGTACCCAGTAAGCCCAAACGACAGGGGCTATTCCAGGGGCGGCGTGCCGGTTGGAAGAAGGCCTATGTTACTCTAAAGGCCGGCGATTCCATCGAAATTGTAGAAAATATATAGCAACTGGATTTATTTAAGATGGCTGTTAAGAAATTTCGTCCTATTACACCGACACTACGCTTCAAGACGGTCAATTCCTTTGAGGAGTTGACGCGTGGCAAACCAGAGAAGTCGTTGGTCTCCGGGGCCGTATATAAGTCTGGTGGTCGTAATAACCAGGGCCGCATGACGATGCGCCGCCGCGGTGGTGGTCACAAGCGTCGCTACCGTGTTATTGACTTCAGGCGGAATAAAATCGGCGTCCCAGGAAGGGTCGATTCAATCGAATACGATCCTAACCGCTCGGCGTTTATCGCATTGATTGTCTATGCAGATGGAGATAAACGCTATATTATCGCTCCTTTGGGTTTGAATGTAGGCGCTTCTATTACAGCGGGCCCAGAGGCTCTAATTGAGGTCGGTAATGCGCTGCCCCTAGCGAATATACCTCTTGGCTCGACGATCCATAATGTTGAACTCAATCCGGGCCGAGGCGGACAGCTTGCTCGAAGTGCGGGTACTGAAGTCCAACTACTCGGGCGTGATGAAGGGCGTGCTCAATTGCGATTGCCTTCTGGAGAGACCCGCGAAGTACTTATTCAGTGCATGGCGACTATTGGTAAGGTCGGCAATGTTGAACACGCGAATGTCGTCATCGGCAAAGCGGGCCGGTCCCGTTGGTTAGGGCGCAGGCCCAAGGTGCGAGGTGTGGTCATGAATCCTGTTGATCATCCGCATGGCGGTGGCGAGGGCAAGTCTTCAGGGGGCCGCCACCCGGTTACTCCTTGGGGTAAGCCGACGAAAGGTTATAAGACGCGCAAGCGCAAAAATCAAAGTAATCAGTGGATTATACGCCGCCGCAACTCGAAGTAGTGAGGAATCATGGCAAGATCGGTTAAAAAAGGCCCTTTCATCGATGGGCATCTGGCGAAAAAAGTCGAACATCTCAATCGCACGGGAGATAAGCAAGTCGTCAAGACTTGGTCCCGTCGTTCGACGATAACGCCTGATTTCGTCGGTCATACGCTGGCCGTTTACAATGGTAATAAGTTCATCCCAGTTTATATTACCGAGAATATGGTTGGGCATAAGCTCGGTGAATTCGCTCCGACCCGCACATTTCGCGGGCATGGTGGGCGGTTGACTGAGCGCGGAACGAGGATGCAATAGCGATGGAAGCAAGGGCTATACTCAAACAAATTGGTGTGCCAGCGACCAAAGTGCGTCAGCTTATCGACTTAATTCGTGGGAAGTCTGTTGAGGAGGCACTGACGATTCTCCGCTTTTCTCCCCGTCCAGTGGCAAAGCAGGTCGAAAAGACCTTGAGATCGGCTATCGCCAATGGAATCAATCAAGACGAAGAAAGTCCGGTTGATGCAGAAGATCTTTATGTCTCCAGTGTCTTCGCCGACGAAGGGCGCGATCTGAAGCGTGTCAGGCCTCGGGCACGCGGAGCAGCAGATCAAATTCGCAAGCGCCACTGCCATCTCACAGTCGTTGTTAGCGACGAGACCAAGTAAGGGGGAATCTTGGGACAAAAAACACATCCATATGGCTTTAGGCTCGGCGTTATAAAGACTTGGCGTTCGAATTGGTTCGCCGAAAAAGATTTTGCCGAATTGCTGAAAGAAGATCTCATGCTTCGGCGCTATGTGCGCCAACGCTTGCAGAGAGCGGGTGTTTCGCAGATTAATATTGAACGCCAGCCCAAGCGAGTTACCGTCGAAGTGCACACCGCTCGGCCCGGTATTGCAATCGGTCGCCGGGGCGCCGAAGTTGACAAACTCCGCGACGAACTCAAGGCGCTCACCGGTAAAGATGTTTCGCTCAATATACAAGAGATTAAGAAGCCGGAACTTGACGCCCAGTTGGTTGCTGATGGCCTTGCACGCCAACTTGAGCAGCGGGTTTCTTTCCGCCGGGCGATAAAGAAGTCTGTTGCCTCGACGATGCGAATGGGAGCCGAGGGTATTCGCATTGGCGTCGCTGGTCGGATTAATGGTTCCGAGATGGGGAGACGTGAACGGTCTGAGCCGGCTGGTCGAGTGCCCCTGCACACACTGCGCGCTGATATCGACTACGCGATGGCTACGGCGTTTACCGCGTCTGGCACCGTAGGTGTAAAAGTGTGGATTTGCCACGGCGAAGTCGTAGCCGAAGATCAAGGGACCGCTAAGGCGGTCTAGATAATGAGGATCCTTACATCATGTTAATGCCCAAGAAGTCTAAGTGGAGGAAGCAATCGCGGGGCCGCATGCGGGGGCAGACCAAAGGAGGAGACTTAGTCTCTTTCGGAGAATATGGTCTCAAAGCGCTTGAGCCTTGCTGGATCACGAGTCGCCAGATTGAAGCTGTTCGCGTGGCGATTAGCCGGGCAATGAGCCGTACCGGTAAAATGTGGATTCGCATCTTCCCCGATAAACCAATTACCAAGAAACCGGCCGAAACTCGTATGGGTAAGGGTAAGGGGGCTCCCGAAGGGTGGGTCGCCGTCGTCAAGCCCGGACGGGTTATGTTCGAAGTCGCTGGAGTTCCTGAGGATATGGCGCGCGAGGCATTTCGCCGCGCTGGCCACAAGTTGCCCATTAAGACCAAAATCGTCAAGCGAGTTTCATAATTATGAAGGTAAGCGAACTCCGCGAAATGAACGTGGATGATGTCAAAAATAAATTAGAAGAGTTTCATGAAGAATCCTTCAACTTGCGCTTTCAGCATGTCTCCGGCCAACTGACCAGCCCTATTCGGTTGCGGCAGGTACGGCGTGATATTGCGAAGGCGCATACAGTGCTCAAAGAGCATGTCCTCGGGGTTCGCGCCCTGGCCGGTGGAGAATAGGTGAGGAATGGCTAAGCAGAAGACAGGAAGGCGTCAGGCAGAAGGTCGTGTACTTAAGGCCAATAATGTGCAGACGCGGGTTATCGCGATTGAACAACGTGTTCCGCACCCTCTTTATGGTCGGGTCATTCGCCGGACGGCGAAGTTTGTCGCGCATGATGAAAAAGAAGAATCTCAGGTTGGTGATCTGGTGCGTATTGAGGAATGTCGGCCAATGAGCAAGACTAAGCGTTGGCGATTGGTTGAAATCCTTGAGCGTCAAGACATCCAGGATCAGGCATAGAAATGATTCATGAATACACGATAGTTAAGATGGCGGATAATGCTGGTGCACGGACCGCAAAGTGTATCCGAGTGCTCGGTGGCTCGGGCAAGCGCTATGCTGGGATTGGAGACCTAATTGTTGTAGCAGTTCATGGCGTTACGCCCAATGGACCGCTGGAAGAAGGCCAGGTAGCCAGAGCCGTCGTTGTGAGGACAAAGAAAGAGTATCGTCGATCCGATGGATCTTATATCCGTTTCGATGATAATGCTGCAGTATTGATCAACGATGATAAGGAGCCTACCGGCACTCGTATTTTTGGTCCGGTTGCCCGCGAGCTGCGTGAAAAGCAGTTTATGCGCATCGTTTCATTGGCTCCCGAGGTTGTTTAAGGAAGGTTGCAATGGATATTCGCAAGGGGGATTCAGTTCAGGTTATCAGCGGTAATGACAAGGGGCGGCGTTCGACCGTGCTCAATGTATTTAAAGACCGGGGCCGTGTTATTGTCGAGGGGGTGAATATGCGTAAGCATCACACCCGCCCGACTTCGCGCGATCCTCAAGGGGGTATTATCGAACGCGAAGCACCTATTCATATTTCTAACATCATGGTCGTTTGCCCTAAGACAGATCAACCGACCCGTATCAGCCACAAGCAGTTGGACAACGGCAAACACGTGCGCGTTTCCGCTCGCAGCGGCGAAATGATAGATCCAGAATAAATTATGTACGAAGCTAGATTAAAAAAACAGTATAGAGAACAGTCGATGGGCCTGCTCAAGGATCACTTCGATTTCAAGAACGATATGCAAGTGCCGCGGTTGGGCAAAGTCGTTATTAATATCGGTGTCGGCGAGGCCGTGCAAGAGCCAAAAGTCCTTGAAAATGCAGTGGCTGAGTTGACGGCAATAACGGGCCAAAAGCCTTCTATTCGCCAGGCTAAGAAGGCGATTTCTAACTTTAAGTTACGCGCAGGCATTCCGATCGGTTGCATGGTCACTCTGCGGGGTAACCGAATGTTTGAATTCCTTGATCGTCTTATCAATTTTGCCTTGCCTCAAGTTCGCGATTTTCGCGGAGTCTCGGAGAAGAGCTTTGATGGGCGAGGGAACTACAATCTAGGCATCAAAGAACAGATTATCTTTCCCGAAATTGATTATGACGTGATTGATCAGATTAGGGGCATGAATATTACTATTGTCACTTCAGCCAATAGCGATGATCAAGGCCGTGAATTGTTAAAATCGTTGGGAATGCCTTTCAGTGAATAGGACCGGAGCCTGTAAATGCCTAAGAAATGTCTAATAGTTAAAGCGCAACGCAAACCCAAGTTTTCCACTCGTGGTTATACCAGGTGTAATTCCTGTGGGCGTCCTCGCGCGGTATATCGCAAATTCGGTCTTTGCCGAATCTGCTTTCGCACCCTCGCGCTAAAGGGCGAGATTCCGGGTATGACTAAGGCGAGTTGGTAGAGGAGTTGGAGAATCAATTATGAGTATGACTGATCCGATCGCAGACATGCTGACTCGAGTCCGCAATGCCTGCCAAGCTAAGCACCCCAGAGTTGACGTGCCTTCTTCAAAGTTGAAGCGGGAGGTGGCTCGTGTGTTAGCTGAGTGTCGTTTTATCGATAACTTTGCTTTTATTGAAGACAATAAGCAGGGTGTATTGCGGCTTTATCTGCGGTACGACAAGACAAACAAAAGTATAATCCACGGGCTTAAGCGCGTCAGTCGGCCAGGATTGCGTCAATACTCGGGTAGCTCCGATATTCGACGCGTCCTACGCGGATTGGGGATTGCTATCGTGTCCACCTCCAAGGGAGTGATGACCGATAGGGAAGCGCGATCGGCTGGCGTGGGTGGGGAAGTCCTTTGTAATGTCTGGTAGTGATTTTACGGGAGAGTTTTAAAGTGTCGCGTATAGGAAATGCACCGATAGTCGTACCTCAAGGTGTTGAAGTTTCGGTCGCGGGTGCCGAGGTCGCAGTTAAAGGTCCTAAAGGGCAGTTGCAGGTACCTTTTGTTGTTGAGCATTTGGCAGTGGATAAGCAAGATACCGATCTCGTCGTTACGCGTAAAAACGATGAGAAGTTGGCACGGTCTCTTCATGGCTTGACTCGCACTTTGATCGCCAACGCCGTTTCGGGAGTAACCGAAGGTTTCTTCAAAAATCTTGATTTATTCGGTGTTGGGTACCGGGCCGAAGTTCAAGGTAAGAAACTTACGCTCAACATCGGTTATTCGCATACTGTTGTTTATGAAGCACCTGATGGTATTGAAATAGAAGTTGCCAATGGCGTCGGGGGCGGGCAAGCTCGGATCATTGTCAAAGGGGCTGACAAGCAGATGGTCGGTCAGGTTGCTGCCGATATTCGCTTCAAGCGCCGCCCTGAACCTTATAAGGGTAAAGGGATTCGCTACGAAAATGAAGTTATTCATTGGAAACAGGGTAAGGCGGCAGTAGGATAATATGAAAGATAAGAGACATTTAGTACAGAACCGCAAAAGGCGGGAACGGCGGCGGCATCGTCTGCGCAAGGTCGTTTCGGGAACGCCTGAGCGGCCGAGGCTGGTAGTGCATCGCTCTCTGCGTCACATTGAAGTGCAGTTGGTTGATGATGTGGCAGGTCACTCCTTACTCGGTCTATCTACGCAGTGCAAAGATTTGAAGGATCGCGCATTTGACAGCCGTGTTGAACAAGGGCGTGAAGTTGGGAAGATCGTTGCTGCCAAGGCCCAAGAAAAAGGCATTGGGCAGGTTGTTTTTGATCGAGGCGGTTTTTTATACCACGGGATAGTTAAAGCCGTGGCAGATGGGGCGCGAGAAGCCGGACTGAATTTCTAAGGAGAACAGCGTGGCGAAAACAGATAGTAGGTCAAGGCCCGATAGGTCAAGGTCTGATAGGTCAAGGTCTGATTCCAGCGGATCGGAACTGAGCGAAGTGGTCGTCCAAAATAGCATCAAGCGTGTATCGCATGTGCGTAAAGGCGGTCGGCGGTTCAGCTTCAATGCGACCGTTGTGGTCGGAGATCGTAATGGGCGGGTTGGTGTCGGTGCTGGCAAGGCCGGTGAGATTGCCGAGGCAATTCGCAAGGGAACAGAAGCGGCAAAAAAGAATGTTGTCGAAGTTCCAGTAACTGATGGAACGATTCCGCATGAGATCGTTGGTCGCTTTGGCGCGGCGAAAATCCTCTTTAAACCAGCATCGCCTGGAACTGGGGTTATTGCAAGCGGAGGCACTCGCATCGTATTAGAATTGGCCGGTGTCCATGATATTTTGACTAAGTCCCTGGGGTCCAACAATGTTCAGAACTCGATTAAGGCGACTATTGAAGCCCTTGTTCAGTTGCGCAGCCCTGAAATGGTAGCCCGGGAACGCGGTGTGCCCGTTGAATCGCTCCGCGCATGGGGTTAATTGCTTTATGAAACTTGCAATAACACAAAAACGGAGCGCTATCGGTAGGGCGAAGGACCAAAAAGCGACGATCGAAGCTTTGGGTATCAAACGGCTTTCTCAGCAAGTCGTTCACAACGACACGCCTCAGATTCGTGGCATGATCAATAAGATCAAGCATTTGGTCGAAGTTGAGGAAGTAGAAGGATAATCGGGAGCACAAAATGCGTATCGGGGAAATAAAGTGCCCTCAGGGGTCCAAGAAAAATCGCAAGCGTTTAGGGCAGGGGCCAGGTTCAGGTACCGGTAAAACGGCAGGCAAGGGGCATAAGGGACAGCGAGCAAGATCCGGGGCCAGTCGTGGTAATCGTATTGGCTTTACGGGTGGAACTTTGCCGTTGTTCCGGCATTTGCCCAAGATTGGTTTTTCAAACAAAAAGTTCAAAACGACTTATCAAACCATTAATGTTCAGGACCTTGAGACAAGTGGTCTTGCTGGTGAGGTCGGACCAGAGGAATTGGCTGGTGCCGGATTGATAAAGAAGGCCTCAGGGCTCGTAAAGGTTTTAGGCCAGGGTGAATTGACGCGTAATCTGACAGTCAAGGCCCATAAGTTTTCTTCAGTTGCTGCAGAAAAGATCCAAAAAGCAGGCGGCAAGGCTGAGGTGATCTAAAGTGCAATTGCTGCAGAGTTTTCAGAATTGTTTTAAGATTCCAGATTTGCGACGACGGATTTTTTTTACTGTAGGGCTCTTGGTCGTTTATCGTATCGGCGGTCAGATTACCGTTCCCGGTGTTCAACTCGCTGTGCTCACCGAATTTTTCCAAAGTTCAGGTAATACCCTTTTTGGCCTGTATGATATGTTTGTTGGTGGGGCCTTTACCCGCGGAACGATATTCGCCTTAGGCATCATGCCTTATATTAGTGCCTCGATTATTCTGCAGTTGTTAGGGGCGGTTATACCCTATTTTCAAAAATTGCAACGCGAAGGCGAAGAAGGGCGTAAAAAGATCACTCAGTACACCCGCTATGGCACGGTTTTTCTTGCAGCGGCCCAGTCTTATGGTGTTAGTTTTTTCTTGATCAATATTACGGCTCCGCTATCGGGGAATCCCGCAGTACCGAATCCAGGTCTTGGGTTTACGCTTTCGACGATGTTGACCATTACGACGGGCACAATATTCATCATGTGGTTGGGTGAGCAGATAACCGAGCGCGGTATCGGCAATGGAATTTCCTTGATTATCTTTATCGGGATTGTTGCCGAATTACCTTATGCGATTAGTCAGGAATATTCACATTTCCTTATCAATCGTGGCTTTAGCAAGAATATCATTGAGGAAATCATCCTCGTTGTCCTGATGTTCGCTGTTGTCGCCTTTGTAATATTGATGACTCAAGGTCTGCGCAAGATTCCAGTCCAGTACGCTAAGAGGGTCGTTGGGCGGCGAGTCTATGGTGGTCAAGCCACGCATATTCCGCTTCGGATCAACACCGCTGGAGTTATTCCCATAATTTTTGCACAGTCAATCATGTTCTTGCCGGGCACAATTACTCAGATGTTTCCCGGCAATGAGTTCATGTTGATGGTTGGGTCATTTTTCTCTACCGAATCGATGTTTTATTGGTTCGCTTATTCGATGATGATCGTCTTTTTTACATATTTTTATACTGCGATCGTCATGGATCCGAACCAGCTAGCTGATAATATGAAAAAACACGGGGGGTTCATTCCTGGTATTCGCCCAGGACCCCGCACCGCCCAATACATCGACGGTATTATGACGCGAATTACTCTACCAGGGTCCATTGCCTTGGCTTTAGTTGCAATTTTCCCATTCTTCGTCACTCGCCAGTTCAATGTCGCTCCTTCTTTTGCCCAGTTTTTTGGTGGCACGGGGCTCTTAATTGTCGTAGGCGTTGCTTTGGATACTTTGCAGCAGATCGAGTCCCAGTTGATGACCCGCCACTATGAAGGTTTTATGAAGCGGGGCAAGATCCAGGGGCGCAAAAGTTAATTACTAAATCGGAGCTAGTACAGTGAAAGTCAAAGCATCTGTCAGCAAACGCTGCACTGAATGCAAGATCGTTCGGAGGCATGGGGTTGTGCGTGTTGTATGTAAGCGCAATCCCCGGCATAAACAGAGACAAGGCTGAGGAGAACATAATACTATGGCGCGCATTTCAGGTGTAGATTTGCCCCGCGACAAGCGGGTCACCATCGCGTTGACCTATATCTTTGGCATTGGGCATACCACGGCGGTTAGTATTGTCTCACAGGCCGGAATAGACCCTCAGACGCGTATCAATAGTCTGACTGAAGAGCAACTCAATAGCGTACGTGCGATTATCGAGGCCAGTTATAAGGTCGAGGGTAGTTTGCGCGGTGAAACCACTATGAATATCAAGCGACTGATGGACATCGGTTGCTATCGGGGTCTGCGGCATCGCCGCGGGTTGCCGGCTAATGGTCAGCGTACCAAGACGAATGCCCGGACTCGTAAGGGACCGCGGCGGGCTATTGCTGGCAAGAAAAAGGTTCCCCAGAAATAAATCTCAAACGGAGAGGATTGATCTTTGCCGCCCGAAAGAAACAGGAGACGCAAAAAGTCAAAGCAGGTAGAGGCCGTTGGTGTGGCCCATATCTTGGCTACGTTTAATAATACGATTATTACCCTGACCGATACTAAGGGAAATGTTATCTCTTGGGCTACTCCAGGGAAAATGAGCATCAAGGGCAGTCGCAAGTCCACACCCTTTGCAGGTCAGCTCGCCGCTGAAAAGGCGGCACAAGAGGCCATGAGTATGGGTTTGCGCCGCGTTGAGGTGTGGGTCAAGGGGCCTGGTGTGGGTCGTGAATCAGCAATTCGCGCCCTACAGAGTGCCGGCCTTGAGATTTCCGCGATCCGGGACGTGACCCCGATTCCGCATAATGGTTGTCGGCCGCCCAAGCGCCGCCGAGTCTAGAGGAGATAGCGATAGATGAGTAGGCATACTGGTCCCAACTGCCGCTTTTGCCGCAGAGAAGGCGCCAAGCTTTTTTTGAAGGGCGAGCGTTGTAATTTGGAGAAATGCTCTTTTGAACGCCGGAGTTATGCCCCAGGTCAGCATGGTCAGGGGATGCGTCGTAAACAGTCCGATTATAGTGTCCAGCTTCGAGCAAAACAGAAGCTCGCCCGGCTTTACGGGATTCGCGAAGGCCAGTTTAGGGGCTATTACAAAGAAGCATCTCGCGTACCTGGTGTGAGTGGTGAGAACTTGCTGCGTTTGTTGGAGGGGCGGCTCGATAATATCGTTTATCGGCTCGGTTTCGCTGCTTCTCGTAAGGCCGCTAGGCAGCTGGTTCGTCATAATCATATCATTGTAAATGGAAAACGGGTTAATATCGCTTCTTACCTGACTCGTATGGGTGATGTCGTTCAGATCGCCGAGCGAAGCCGTCAACTTGAGGCTATCCACGAATCTCTCAGGCGCTCACGGGAGACCGTGCCTTGGTTGGCCGTTGACAAAGTAAATCTTACTGGTACCGTGTCTGAGGTTCCGAGTAGGGACGATATACCCACCGTCGCTGAAGAACAGTTAGTTATCGAGTTTTATTCCCGCGTCTAAGTTCAAACAAGACGAGTCTTTACTCCTCCATTTTATAGGGAGCAAGGGGCTACTATGAAATTAGAAAGTCTGCAAATGCCGAGGCTGGCTGAGATTGAAAAAGACAGCCTTAGCGATACGTACGGCAAGTTTGTTGTGCAACCGCTTGAACGCGGTTTCGGGGTTACCATGGGGCATGCGCTACGTCGCGTTTTGCTCTCCTCGATTCAGGGTGCCGCGATAAAACAGCTCAAGATTGAGGGTGTGCAGCACGAGTTTTCTACGGTCAAGGGGGTGCGTGAAGACCTTCCTGAGATCATCCTCAACCTCAAAGAAGTCGCGATACGCTATCACGGTGATGAAGATCGTGTTCTTCACATCGAATGTAGTACCCCAGGTGATCTTTTGGCCAAGGATCTTGAAGTTGATCCTAGTGTTGAGGTGATGAATCCCGATCTTCACATCGCGACATTGGACAAGGGTGCGAATCTGAAAATGGAGTTGACGGTTGGTCAGGGGCGTGGATATCAGTTCGCTGACGAAAACAAGATTCCTGATCAGCCGATAGGCTCGATACCTCTTGATACCAGTTTTTCGCCGATTGTGAAGGTCCAATACGATACCGAGAATGCACGTGTCGGTCGGCGTACGGATTACGATAAGCTGATTATGGAGGTCTGGACAGATGGAGCTGTGCATCCTGAGGATGCGATGGCTCAGGCTGCCAAGATCTTAACCGAGCATCTCAACCTCTTCATCAACTTTGAGGATGAGCCTGAGGTTACGCAGGAAAAAGAAGTCGACGAGGAAACGAAAAGGGTTGCTCGACTGCTGGCTATGCCGGTAGATGAACTTGAGCTTTCGGTGCGGTCAGCTAACTGCTTGCGCGCTGCCGGGATAACCCATCTCCATGAGTTGGCGTCGCGGTCTGAAGCCGAGATGCTCAAATATCGAAATTTTGGCCGCAAATCACTCACTGAGTTGGGAGAGATTCTCGTTTCGCTCAATCTAAGCTGGGGTATGGATCTCACTCCATATGAGGGTATTGAAGTCGGTGAAGACTCGGCTAATCCTTTAGCCGAAGAATTCTAGGAACGGATAATGAGACACGGTAAAAAAATAGCCAAATTGGGGCGTACAGCCTCGCATCGCAAGGCGATGTTATCGAATATGATGATGTCGCTCTTTGCAAATGAGCGTATTACGACAACGCAGATTCGTGCCAAAGCGCTCAGGCGAACGGCAGAAAAAGTGATTACTTTCGCGAAGAAAGGGGACCTGCATGCCCGGCGGCAAGTACTACGCGTTATTGCCGACAAGCAAATTGTCTCCAAATTGTTTGATGAACTCGGACCGCGCTATAAAAGCCGAAACGGCGGATATACGCGCGTGGTAAAATTGGGTCCACGTCGCGGAGATGGGGCTTTTATGAGTATTATCGAACTTGTTGATCGTCCTGGCGCAGCGGCTGCCGAACCGGCAGAAGAGCAAGCGACTTCGGCAGAAGCTCAGGAGTCAACCGAGAAATAGTCGCTCAAATTATAGATTGTAGCTGTGGGGCAAGATGCTAGTCATCTTGCCCCTTTTCTTATTGCAGGAGACAATAACCGGTGAAACCTGGAAATCATATCGAAGTCGAGGTAGTTGCACTTGACTCCAAGGGAGACGGGTTGGCCTTGGTTGGTGAACGAGAAGTACTAGTGCGGGGGGCTGTACCTGGCGATCGGGTAGCGGTGCGATTAATAAAGAAGCGCAAAGGTCGTTTTGAGGCGGTAATTGAGGAATATCGCGAAATGGGCTATGAGAGACAAGAACCGCTTTGTACCCATTTTGGTCATTGTGGGGGGTGTCGTTGGCAAGAATTGGCCTATGATGACCAACTAAAGGTCAAACAGCAGATGATCGCGGATGCGTTGGCTTTAAGTGGTCTTGAGATTCCTATTTTAGAGCCAATTATAGCCAGCCCTACACCATATTTTTATCGCAATAAAATGGAATTTTCTTTTGGTCGTGATCGCGATGAAGGCTTGCAACTGGGGATGCATGTAAGAGGCCGTTATAACTGGATCTTCGATCTTGAAGAGTGTCACTTGCAGTCGCAAGTTTCCAATCGTATCGTCAAATCTGTCCGCAGTGCTGCCCGAGAATTGGGGCTTAGCGCCTACGATTTGAAGAAACACGAAGGGGTATTGCGTTTTTTGGTTGTTCGCGATGGAAAACAGACCGAGCAGGTCATGGTAAATTTGGTTGTTGCTTCATATCCCAATGAAAAAGTCGACCTCCTGCTTGCACAGGTTGAGGAAGAGATACCGGAGATTGATGTTTTATTGGTAACTCTGCATACGGGGAAAGCCCAAGTGGCGATTGGCGAACAAGAGTATCTGATCAAAGGGGAGGGACATATAGTTGAGAAGTGTGCCGGGCTTGAATTTGATATATCTCCGCAATCATTTTTTCAGACCAACCCTTTACAAGCCGAGCGTCTGTATAAGGTTGTGATTGAAATGGCGGGCAATGTCGGCAAAGTGCTCGATATGTATTGCGGGACAGGCAGTATTAGCTTGCTACTCGCTCGACAAGCGGAATCGGTATTAGGAGTTGAATTAGCAGTTGAGGCTATTGAGGATGCAAAACTTAATGCGAAGCGGAACGGAATTGAAAATTGCGAATTCATAGCCGGGGCTGCTGAAGATGTTTTCGGTGGATTGGTAGCACAAGAGCGACGATTTGACTTGATCGTTGTTGATCCACCCCGGGCTGGATTACATAAAAAAGCACTCGCAGGACTTTGCATGTTGGATGTGCCAAGAATCATCTATGTTTCGTGCAACCCACACACCTTGGCAGCGGACTTATCTGGATTGGCTGTCGCCGGTTATCGCGTAGTCGGTGTTCGTCCGGTAGATATGTTTCCGCAGACCCCTCACTGTGAAGTTGTAGTGGAGTTATGCAAGGTAGAATGCTTGACTAACTAGCTGATTCTATGTATATAAGACGAATTAAGACTTTTTGCTCGAATACGAGAATGGAACGGAAGGTTTTCTATGGGCAAGGTAAAAAAGAAAGTCGTTAAAGAAGAGGGGAAAACCCAAGCAAAAGCCGCTAATGAAGAGGCAAAGAAAGTAAAGAAAAAGCCTTTTTCAGGGGTTGAGGTTTATAGCAAACCTGGGCTTATGCAGCCGCTTTTTGCCGGCTTTAGGGAAATGGAAGTCGCTAGTGATATTGTACGTCCCCGGATGTTGACAGAATCGGTCGAGAATGGCCGTGGCCGAGGGATTATCCGAAACTTTACTTTTCGGAAGTTTAAAGACCAACCTAAGGCGGTCTTCTTTATGAGTTGGCCTACGGGGGTGGCTGGGGGAAGTTTTGAACCGACCGAACATCTGCTCAAGCCAGGCGAACCGATTACTCTCAGTTATAGCGTAGAAGTGGATGGAGCCGACAAGCCCATTTATTTTGTCGGCAAGGCATATTTTCTGCGCAAGAGCTATTATGTAGCGGATAATCCGGCGAATTCTGGGAAACCTTGGACCGGACCGCGCGAGGAAGCGAAAGAAAAGCTACCTAAAGATGTGTTTGTTCGGGGTGAAGATATTATAGAGATTCGCGTCGATAGCGTAACGTCAATGCCCAATGGCCGCGGCCGTTTACCCCGAGATATTCTCGAGCGCTATCTAAGTAAGGCAAAACTCTATGTAATTCCTGGTGGTGGTGGATGGGCCCAGCGTAGCACTCAGGGACATTTTTTTAATAATATCCGCGAACCGCTTGATAAATATCTAGAAAAAGACGGGGTCAAGCTCATTGAAAAAGTGACTCTCGATGAATTCAGCAATATGGGCAATGTGACGATGATGGTTGAGGGAATGCTCTTGTCCGGGGTTGAGCATGATAAGATTCGCGAGGTTATGGTTAAAAAACCCAATGATTATCTTCGCGAAATTAATACAACAGTGGGTTTCTTGTTGCATTTTCAAATGACGGATGAAGTTAAGGATATGGTCATTCGCACGCTACCCGACAAAGTCGGTAAGGAAAACGATGTCTTCTTACCCTTGATGCTCGAGTATGTAGCTGATTCTGTTGAACAATATAGGGTGACTTTTCGGATTTTTCCGCGCGATCTAGTGGAGAATCGCTCGCGAAATAGTACGGATAGGGGGTTACATTTTAAACCGCCGAATACATTGCATCCGGGTTCGGAGAATCAGGTAATTTTCAGCAAATTACTTATTGCTCTGAGTAAGCATTTTCGCGAGGATGAGAAGCCGGACGAAGAGAAATTGAAGAGCGAGAAATTACAAGCATCGGTGCAAGCGCGGATATCTGAACAGTCGCACAAGTTCACGGATAAAAAAATAAAATCCGCCTTCCAGAATCGGGTGGAAGCGAAGAAGAGAGAAGACGACTAGCTCTCCTCCTTCGTTTGCCGCTGGCGGGCGGTACCACCTTGGCTGGTCATGCTCTGATTTTCCAAATATCCATATAGTTGGCTGAGTTGGCTGTGTGCGAGCTTGAAATATTCGTTGTCGCGTATATGTCGACTGTAGCGCCATTCGATCAGTTCCTCTTTGTGCAGTGGGATGCCTTGAGGTTCGTAACAGAATTGCAAACCGTGGAGTAGAGCTTTCCGATCGCCGACTTGGTGCATACAAGTCCGTACTACTTGAGCAATCAGATTGATCTTGAAAGGCAACTCCGGTTTGAAGCGCTTTACCGCATCGGGGAAGTGCAATTTGGGGTAGAAGGTCAGATGGATCATATTCTTCTTTAGCTCTTGAAAGGCACTTTCCCAGTATTCCCCCTCGTATTCTATTTCTTCATCGACATTGGCTGGGCATTTTTCCCCGAGCAGGAACTTGAGCAGTTCCGGGCTGCTCTCGATCAATGTGCCCCCTACGCTATAATCGACGAGGTCGGCGTGTAACCCTTCCTCTTCTCGGGGGGAATCTATGGGGCGCACTACTTCGTTCTGGGTCCTTGCTTCCATAATCTCAACCAGCATTTGGTAATACTTCTGCTCGTGGATGAAATTACTAATGACCTTCTCACCTGGGTTTAGATTATAAGGGTTCTCCTTGCCCTTTTTAATCCCGGATTTCGCTGATTTCTTCAGGTAGAGGACATCGCGCAGCGATTCCATGTCGAGCCCGAGAATATGTATTTCTCCTAATAAGAGCTCTTCGTCTTTGCGTTTGATGAGAGTCGTTGATTCATCTTTGTCGATTTTGGAGATAAAGACTGAGCGGTCGTGTGGTTGCTTCTTTAGCATAATCGCCCGAAACTCGTTGATCGCATCTCGGGTCGTGAACGGTTGCTGTTGGCTATCCGTCGCAAGATCAACCAGCTCTACGTCTTTAAGTAGAACGGGTGGGGCGCCCTCTTCGGGGAATTCATGATTGGTATTGCGGATAAATAGATCAAAGCCGATATGGGTGGTCAGCGGGATCCGGGAATCGCCGTAATTCTTGAGCGTATAGCGGTAAAACTGGCGTTTGTCTTGTTTTTTCAAGACGCTGATCGGCACGAGTTTATATGCTGCCTTGGCATTGAAATCGAGGGTTTCGACGACTTCTGGCAAGAGGCGATATCGGCCAACAATTTTGCACTGTAATTGGTAGGGAATACGCCGGTTCATAAACTGCAGAACAACATTACGATTAGTCAGGTTTTGGTCTTTGGCTATTTTGAGATTATCAGGGGTGGTTAGGTAGAGACTGGTCCCTTCACTATAGAGTTTCTTTTCCCTCCGCAAAAAGAAGGCTTTACCCATTTCTTCGGGCTCGTCACCTTTATTCTTAACTATAGCGACAAGAGCGGAGGGTGGGCTTAAATCTGTCAGTTTTTGAATTTCTTGTCGTACACTAAAAGAGCCGGATTGTTTTTTGCGGCCTTTTAAAAAGTCAAACATAGATACACCTATATTTAGTACTTCATTATAATTGTATTATATTAAAAAAAAAGGTAATTTGCAAGCCGGTTTAGAAGCTTCAAAGGTCTAATGGGCTAATAACTGTGTCTTTTGGGTTGGCTAACTGTCAAACTGGCAGTTAGCGTCTGCCAATTACTTTGGTTAACGGCCGGAAAATAAACGGCACAAATTTTGCTATGGTTATCGTGACGACCTTACTCAAATTACTGTGAGGACCGAGAATGGCTAAGAAGAAAAAACTAGACATACCGGATCAACTGCCGGTGTTGCCAATGCGCAATATGGTGATTTTCCCCGGGGTCCCGACGCAACTCCTGGTGGGGAGAGATAGGTCACGTGAATTGATTCGCTCGGCGATGGAACAAGGACGAATTATCGCTGCGGTTACTCAGCGAGATATTGCAGTTGACGATCCTGCCCCAAGTGATCTAAGCCGCGTTGGTATCGTAGGGTTGATTCATCGGACGTTTGACTTGCCCGATGGAAATATACAGGTGCTCTTGCGTGGTCTTCAGCGGGTGAAATTGACCAAATACGTGCAGAAAAAGCCCTTCTTCATAGCTAGTGTTGAGACAATAGAAGAAGAAGTGAGTGAAGATCGCGAAGAGCTTGCATTGGCTCAAAACCTTTCCCAGCTTTTCCAAAAAGTAGTCTCATTGGTTCCCGCGCTAAGCGATGAGTTGCAGGTAACCGCAATCAACCTTGAGAAGCAGCCGCCGCAGTTATCTAACTTTGTCGCTTCGGGACTTGATATTGATCTTCAAGAAAAACAAAAACTGCTCGAAGAGAGCAATATTAAAACTCGCTTGCAGGCTTTGACGGTAACGCTCAATAGCGAGTTGGCGATTCTCGAGATGGGCAATCAGATCCAGGCGAAAATTGAACAGGAAATGGGGCAAATCCAGCGAGACCACTATCTGCGGGAACAAATGCGGGTGATTCAGAAGGAACTCGGGGAGGAGGGGGCGGGGGAGATTGACGAGCTTCGTGAGCGTTTAGTAAGGGCCAAATTGCCGACTGAAGTGGATGAGATCGCTTCGCGCGAGCTGGAGAAATTAGCGCAAATGCCCAGTAGTGCGGCCGAATATACCGTAGGTCGGACCTATTTGGACTGGATTTTCGATTTGCCATGGCGGGCGAAGTCCCGGGACCGGATCGATCTTGGCCGCGTACGCAAGATTCTAGATGCGGATCATAAAGGGCTCGAGAAGATCAAGGAACGCCTACTGGAATATCTGTCTGTGCGCAAGCTAAAAAAAGACACTAAGGGTCCGATCTTTTGCTTCGTCGGTCCGCCTGGGGTTGGCAAAACTTCGCTGGGGCAGTCGATTGCCCGCGCCTTGGGGCGTAAATTCGTGCGCATTTCTTTAGGCGGTGTCCACGACGAATCGGAGATCCGTGGCCACCGTCGGACTTATGTCGGGGCCTTGCCCGGACGTATTATACAAGGCCTGCGCAAGGCGGGGACCAGCAACCCGGTCTTTATGCTCGATGAGATTGATAAACTCGGGGCGGATTTTCGCGGTGACCCCGCGGCGGCGCTATTAGAGGTGTTGGATCCCGAACAGAATAACACCTTCGCGGACCATTATTTGGACATGCCTTTCGACCTATCCAAAATTGTGTTCATCGCGACGGCGAACCAGCTAGATACCATTCCGCCGGCGTTGCGTGATCGCTTGGAGGTCATTCAACTTTCGGGTTATACGGAAGAAGAGAAAGTCGAGATCGCACAGAGCCATATATTGCCGCGACAACTCGCCGAACACGGGTTGCAACGCCGACGAGTGAGTATGGTGGAAAAAGCCGTGCGAGCGTTGATCCGCGGGTATACACAGGAACCTGGTCTGCGCGGATTAGAGCGTGAATTTGGTCGCGTATGCCGAAAGGTTGCCCGTCAGGTCGTCGGTGGGGAAAAGGGACCTTTTGAAATCGGCGTTGAGGAGTTGGAAGGGTATCTGGGCAGTGTGAAGGTGCTCCATACCGGTCGTGAGGAAATTACCGGTCCCGGACTCGTGGCCGGTTTGGCTTGGACACCGGTAGGCGGCGAGGTGATGTATGTCGAAGCAACTAGGATGAAAGGCCGAGGGGGATTGACGTTGACAGGGCAGTTGGGTGATGTCATGCGGGAATCGGCTCAGATTGCGTTATCCTACATGCGTTCGCATGCAGGGGAATGGGATATCGCCCCGGATTTCTTTGATACGGAGGAGATCCATGTGCATTTACCCGCTGGAGCGATACCAAAAGATGGACCTTCAGCTGGTGTTACCGTGGCGACCGCCCTTCTGTCTTTGTTGACCGGCAGGCCGGTACGCGACGATATCGCGATGACGGGCGAGATTACGTTGCGTGGTCGGGTTTTGGCGGTTGGTGGTGTTAAGGAAAAGGTGCTCGCAGCTCATCGCGCCGGCATTACACAGGTGATCTTACCTCGGCGGAACGAGCGGGATTTGGATGAATTGCCACCGCAAATACGGCGCACTATGCTTTTCACCTTGGTTGAGAATCTCGTAGAGGTCTTCGCGGCCAGTATCGCGGAGCGGACAGTGCGCCAAGCGGCCTGAAAACGAAAGGCTGAAAGCCCTCCATTGAGCGAGAAACGAAATACAAGACCGCGGGTTTTGCTCGTATTGCCCGAATCGCAGCAAGTCAGAGAACTGGTGTTTTATCTCGAGCAGCAAGCTTTTGAGGTGCTCTATGCGAATGAGGCTCAGAGTGCGTACGATATAATCGACGCTGACCCGGTCGACGCATTGATTTGTGCTCTGCGCGAAAAACGCATCGAAGGTTTGCGGGTGCTGCAGTTGGCGCTTAAGCGGAATGCAGCGCTTTGCGCGATTGCTATCGCCGCCGGGCCCGAGGATATCGAATTGGGCGTCGAGGCGATGCGACAAGGCGCCTATGACTTCCAGTTACAGCCCTTGAACCTGGCTAAGATCAGGGCGGTACTGGAGAGGGGGATCCGCTATCAGGAGTTGGTGGGGGAAGTCTCCGACTTGCAGCGCCGCCTCGACGAACGCTATCGCTTTGATGGGATAGCCAGGCGATCGTCGGCCTGGCAGCGGATTTACCGACAGATCGAACAGGTCGCAGAGTCGCGGACTAGCGTGTTGATATTGGGTGAGACGGGCACGGGTAAGGGCGAGGTGGCCAAGGCCATTCACCAACGAAGTCGGCGGCGGGAAAATGCCTTTGTCGAAATCAATTGCGGCGCACTACCTGAGAGCTTGGTCGAGAATGAACTCTTCGGCCACGATAAAGGCGCCTATACCGGGGCTTCGGCCGCTCGCAAGGGGCGTTTTGAACTTGCGGACCAAGGCACCCTATTTCTCGATGAAATCGGAGATATACCGCTGCCGACGCAAGTCAAGCTGCTTCGGGTTATCCAAGATGGGCGTTTCGAGCGGGTCGGCGGGGCACATACCCATCGGGCGGATGTGCGCCTGATCGCGGCGACGCATCGCGATCTCGAGACAATGGTTCGAGATGGGGGATTCAGGGCAGATCTCTTTTACCGGCTTAACGTGATCAAAGTCGAAGTCCCGCCGCTGCGCGAATGCCGTGAAGATATCCCGATTCTGGTCGACGAGTTTATCCGTGAGTTCGCCGCTGACAATAGCAAGCGCATTGAGGGTATTAGTCCGCGGGCTTTAGATGTGTTGCGCGATTATGAATGGCCGGGCAACGTGCGCGAATTGAAGAATTGCATCGAGGGCATGGTTGTTATGTGCCCGCGTGAGGGGATGTTGGAGGTCGGTGATATTCCGCGCTATATAAACCGCCAAGAACGGGTTTTCGCCGGTTTGGACTTTCGCGTTGGGCAGAGTATGGAGGAGATTGAACATATGGCGATCGCCGAAACGTTGAAAGCCGTGGGCTTTGATCGTCGCCGGGCGGCCGAGATCCTACAGATCGGCCTCAGTACACTCTACCGAAAAGAAAAACAATACGGCCTCCGGCCGCCTCATTCGCGCTGATTGTAGTAGGATTTGATCAGTGCATTGAGTGCCTCCTGGGGATCGTTGATGATCTCGGGGCTAATGCGGAACTCGTGCAAGCCGGCGAGCTTCAGGCCGTGTCCATAGTCGCTGAACATTTCTTCGCATAGCTCACGGGGTGTGATGTTGCGTTCGCTTGCGACGGCTTCGATGCGTTCGACGGCGTCGGCGGTTACGTGCAGGGTGATGTCGTGTTCGACCTTGAACGCTTCGAGGAAATTACGCAGCGAAGTGTCCTGCAGTAGATGGGCCAAGCCCACCGCGGGGTTCAACACCGTATCGGCGTCGACGGTAAAATGCTCGATATCGATAGAGGGGAGTTTTTTCTCGTAATGTAGCAGCACTTTTTCGATCGCGCTGACCAGGCCGCGTGCGCCGATATGTTCTTCGTAGGCGCGTTCGGCGAAGAGGGCGAGGGCTTCGTCGGTGAAATCGACTCCGATGCCGTAGGCGCGGAAGTCGCGTTTCTTCGATAGGATGACATCGCTTTTAGGGTTTTGCAGAATTTCGCAGAGGTCCGCAGCGGAGAGCCCGTGCAGCACGGCGATAACCGGCAGGCGGCCGATGAATTCGGACTCGAAGCCGTATTCGATGAGGTCTTCGGCACGGACGTGGGCGAGTAATTCATCTTCTTCGAATTGTTCGTTGTTGCTCGTATCGGCTGTGTTGGCTTGGAAACCTATGGATTTTTTGTTGAGGCGACGGCCGATGATTTCATCGAGCCCGGAGAAGGCTCCGCTGACAATAAAGAGGATATCGCGGGTGTTGACCTTTTGACGTTCGACCTTCCCCGTTTGCTGCATCTGCATGACGGATTCCATCTGCGATGCAATATCGTGCGGGGCTT